>Ga0208357_1000042_pt1 | contig 90681 bp, 79 predicted proteins | sample NGESurdeep092012_6_FD_184487 | JGI IMG/M metagenome (GOLD analysis project Ga0208357, IMG submission 184487) | Arctic peat soil microbial communities from Barrow, Alaska - NGEE Surface sample F52-2 deep-092012 (SPAdes) | ecosystem: Environmental > Terrestrial > Soil > Wetlands > Peat ...
CTGAGCCGAGGCACGGACGGGTTCCCCAGCTGGGGAACCCGTCCAACCTCAAAGACCTATCGAGCCCCCAACTGTCGGGAGCACACGGAGACAGCCCAGCTTAGTTCGCGAGCGAGACCAGGCGACGCGCCGGAGAGCTATCGGAGCCCGCCAGCCGCTCGACCCATGCAACCGCGCGGGGGAGATCCAACGCCTCGGCAGCCACCATCTCCTCTATGTCTGCCCAATCCTTAGTGCGGTCGAACAGCGCCTTGAAGACCGCCAACGCCGTGCAGTCGAGCACGGGCACTGAGCGGCCCTCGAATGGCACGAGCCGCACGTTCTGCGCGACCTCGGCATGGAAGCTGTGGATATCGAGGAAAAGATCGAGCGGGGTGTCCTCCCACCAGACCCGCACTTGCCCCTCCTCCTCCAGCGTTCGGATGTCGTCCGACGCCGCTGTCACAGCCTCAGGCAAGGCGACAAGGACGTCCTTTGCTCTAGCTGGCTCGACGAACACATTCACGTCCAGATCACGTGTGCCGCGTGGCTCTTCGGTGCAATAGGCGAGCGCGATCGCGCCCCCAAACGCATGGGGCAAGTCAGCCTGGGAAAGCGCGTCGTGGATGTGGAGCAGCCTGTGGGCGAGCAGGCTCATCCTGCGAACCTGGCAAAGGAGGGGTATTCGAGCGCCCCCCGCCGCCGGCCGGGCAACGCCTCGGCAAGGTCCAGCACCTGCGCGAGGATCTGCCCGGCACGTACCGGGTCAACAGCGGCGCTCGACGGCCCGATACGCAACTCGAGGCCTGCGGCTGCCGCGAGACGAGCGAGCGCGTCGACACCGGGCTGACGGCGCCCACGCTCATACGCACTCACGACCGACCTTGGCAAATCCGCCCGACGCGCAAGCTCAGCCTGGCGCAAACCACTCTCGCGACGGATCTCCCGAATCAACTCACCGGCGACTGCATCGGCGACCTGCATGGATAGGATGTTAGCGTATCCGCTAACATATTTGATAGGCGTCTGTTATCAGCCGAGCGCGACCATGCGGTCGATCGGCACACGAGCCCGCTCGGCGATCTCGGGAGCCACACGCACCTCGAACTTCATCTCGCGCAGCGCGTCGCGCAGCTTCTCGAGCGTGATCATCTTCATGTAGACGCACGAGGCCTCGGCGTTGGCCGGGATGAACTTCACGTCGGGAGCCGCCATTTCAAGCGGATAGAGCATCCCGGTCTCGGTGGCCACGACCGCCTCGCGCGGCGACGCGGATCCAGGCGCCTGCCCATCGGCCCGGCCGCCCGCGACCTTCTCCAGGGCATCCGCATAGCGCAGCATGCCGCCCGTGGAGAGCATATGCACCCCCTCCGCCGAGACGTCGCCGGCGGCGACGTACTCCATGATCGAGGTCGTGCAACCGCACTCCGGGTGGATCAGGAAGTCGGCATCGGGGTGAGCGGCACGCGTGGCGTCGATGTCCGACGGGCGGATGCCGGCGTGCACGTGGCACTCGCCATCCCACACATGCATCCGCTTGCCGAGCTCCTTCTCCACGTAGGCGCCGAGCCACATGTCCGGGCCGAACAGAATCTCCGTGTCGGGGCCGTGGGTCTCATAGATATGGCGCACCACATCGACCGCGTTGGCGGAGGTGCAGCAGTAGTCGGTGAGCGCCTTGACCTCGGCGGTGGTGTTCACATACATGACCACCACGCCTTTTGGATATGAAGCCCTCCACTCCCCCAGCTGCTCGGCGTCGATCGACGCCGCCAGCGAGCAACCCGCGTCGAGGTCGGGGATCAGCACCGTCTTCTCGGGACACAGGATCGAGGCGGTCTCGGCCATGAAGTGCACACCGCAGAAGACGATCGTCTCGGCATCGGAGGCGGCCGCCTGGCGCGAGAGCCCCAGCGAATCGCCCACGTAGTCGGCGACATCCTGCACCTCCGGCACCTGATAGTTGTGCGCGAGGATCGTCGCATTGCGCTCAGCCGCGAGTGCGCGAATCTCGGCGTGAAGCTCGGCAATCTCGGCCCGGCTCAACTGAGGCAGCGGCCCCTGAGTGGGGATCATCGGAAGCGTCTGCACCTGGTCCAGTTTATCCCCGCGACCCACGCGCACCGAGTTTCGTCCCAAGCAAGGTCTAGCTTGATGTCTGTGCAAATTGAGTCTCTTTCAAGCCGTCGTAGCGCCAAAGGCCCTACCAAGGTGACACAGCGGTGGTACACTACCGGCGTGGCAACTTCCCATCCCCGCATACAGGTCACCGAGGATCCCGAACTGGCTCGCGCGCTGCGCGCGGCCGCGCCTCACCTGCCGCCCGGACTCTCACGCTCACGACAGGTGCGCGAACTGGCGATAGCGGGAGCGACACATATCGCAGCGAGCCCGAAGAGCGAAGCAGAGCGACGGGTGCTGCTGGAGCGCTTGGCAGAGCGGTTCATGAAACCCGAGAAGGCGGGCATCGATTGGGATCTGCTGCGTGAGGGCAAGCTTCGTGCCTGGCCGCTCCCCTGACCCTCATGCGTGGGGTGATCTGGCACTCCTGATCGACACATCGGCATTCGCACGCGCCCAGCATCCAAAGACACGCGAGCGATGGTGGCAAGCGCTAAGCAACGACCGCCTGCGCATTGCTCCCGCCACGCAACTTGAGATCCTGCTCAGCGCCCGCAACGGCAAGATCTTCGACGAACTCGCGGAGGAGCTTTCTACTTTGCGATCGGCCCCCCTCACCGCCACGATCGCGCGTGCTGCACAGGACGCGATGCGCACACTTGCTCATCGCTCAGATGGCGCCCAACGCATTCCGATAGTGGACTATCTGATGGCGGCCACCGCGCAAGAGACAGGATCGGCCGTGCTCCACTATGACCACGACTACGACACGCTCGCAGAAATCATGGAGTTCGAGTCAGTGTGGCTCGCGCCGGCTGGATCGATGCCATAGCATCTGTGCGGCGACGTCAATGAGCTGTCGCATATTCTGAGCCAGTGCGCGACGCGATCTCCAGAGACGAGCTTTCTACGCTCGTGCGCCAAGCGCTCGACGAGGACGTGGGCAGCGGAGACGTCACGACCGAGGCCACCGTCGCACCCGACGCACGCGCGGGGGCGCTGATCACGCAGAAGGCGCCCGGAGCGATCTACGGGCTCGACGCGGCCGAGGCGACGTTCTCGCTGCTGGACCCGACGATGCGCTTCGAGCGCCTTGTCGAGGAGGGGCGCTGGCGCGAGGACGGCGGCCCGGCGCTCTCGATCGAAGGTTCGGCGCGTGCGCTGCTGACCGGCGAGCGCACGGCGCTCAACTTCCTCGCCCACCTCTCGGGCGTAGCGACGATGGCCGCGCGCGCGGCCCAGGCGGTGGGGGGAACAGGCACAACGGTCCTGGACACGCGTAAGACCACCCCTGGCCTGCGAATGCTGGAGAAGGCGGCGGTCGCCGCCGGTGGCGCATCCAATCACCGTGTCGGCCTGTATGACGCGGTCCTGATCAAGGAGAACCACATTGCGGCTGCCGGGGGGATCGCACAGGCCGTCGCCCGCGTGCGCGAGGCAGCGCCCGAGCTCGCCGGCACCCTTGAGGTGGAGGTCTGCGACCCCGAGGAGATCGAGCAGGCGCTAGCCGCGGGGGCACCACGACTATTGCTTGACAACATGAGCGTGGAAGAGCTACGCGCCGCGGTCGCCCAGGTAGCGGGCCGCGCGAAGCTCGAGGCAAGCGGCAACGTAACGCTCAAGACGCTCCGCGAGCGCGCGCTCACAGGCGTGGATTTCATCTCGATGGGAGCCCTAACCCATTCCGCCCCCGCACTTGACCTCTCATTGATCCTTCGGGCCCTGCCCTAGCGACTCCCAATTCCGGATCGGGATGCGCCGCTGTCCCGACAGAGTCGCCCTCGTCGGATAAGGCAGTGAAATGAACTCGATCTCCCCCGCAAGCAGGCCTGCACGGGCACTTTTCCGCCGCCGAGCTGCTTATGCTATGAGCATGCTTACGGAGTGCCTACAGGTTCTCATCAGTCCCCAGCAAAAGCGTCGCCTCGAGGCCGAGGCGCAAACGCGTGGCGAGTCGGTGGGCACGCTGGTGCGCGCCGCGATCGATGCGCGCTACGGCAGCGATACCACGCGAGAGGAGCGTGTTGCTGCCGTGGAGCGGATGCGAATGGCCCCTATGGCAGCCCGCTTCTTCACTCCGGAGGAGCTGACCAGGACCCACGGGGAAGAGATCGAGATTGAGTACCCGGAGATCTTCCCCCCGCGCGAGAAGCCGTGACGTTCTTCATCGACGCGAACATTCCCATCTATACACGTCTCCCCAGCGAGTATCGCGACGCTTGTCTGAAGATCCTCGCGGCCATTGCCGCGGGGCAAGCCGACGGTCGCACTTCCACGGCCGTCATGGAGGAGGTCTGGCATTTCGAGCTGTCAGGACGCGCGCCGGCGGTCTCCGGCATGACGGCGGACGCATATACCGTCTTCAAACCACTCCTACCCGTCACCGACGACATCTTTCGGGATGCTCTCGCCCTTGCCGATAATCGTGTCGGCGCCAATGATCGTGTTCACGTCGCCACCTGCCTGGCCAACGGCATCGACACGATTCTCTCGGCAGACCGAGCCTTCGACTCCATAGAGAGACTGCATCGCGTCGATCCCCTCGATGAGTCCGCCGTCATGGCGCTGCTCGGGCGCCCAGCCGATCCCAAATAGTCCCGATCCGCTCAGCTCGTGTCCTGGACGCCGCAGATCGCACAAGCGCTGCCTGGCCTTGCTAACCAGACTAAGCGGACTTCAACAGATACGCCCGCACAAATCCATCCAAGTCCCCATCGAGCACCCGCTGCACGTCCCCCATCTCAAACCCCGTGCGGTGATCCTTCGCCATCGCGTAGGGGTGCAGCACATAGGAACGAATCTGGGATCCAAAGTTGACGTCCTGCGCCTCCCCCTTCTCGCGGGCGATCTCTTCAGCGCGTTCGCGCTCCTGCTTCTCCACTAGCTTGGAGCGAAGCATCGCCATCGCGGTGGCGCGGTTGGAGCTCTGGGAGCGCTCGTTCTGGCACTGCACCACGATCCCCGACGGGCGGTGGGTAATGCGCACGGCCGAGTCGGTCTTGTTGACATGCTGCCCGCCGGCGCCCGAGGCGCGATAAGTATCCACCTGCAGGTCGTCCTCGTCGATCTCAACCTCGCCGGTGTCCGCCACCACGGGCGCCACCTCCACGCCCGCGAAGCTAGTCTGGCGGCGGTGGGCCGAGTCAAACGGTGAGAGACGTACGAGCCGGTGCACGCCTCGCTCGGCACCGAACAGACCGTAGGCGTTTTCCCCGGAGACCTTGAACGTGGCGGACTTGATGCCCGCTTCCTCGCCGGCGCTCGCCTCCAGCAGCTCCACCGCAAAGTCGCGCCGCTCGGCCCAGCGCATCATCATGCGCAGCACCATCTCCGCCCAGTCCTGCGCATCGGTGCCGCCGGCGCCCGCGTTGACGCTCACGAGCGCGTCGCCGGAGTCATAGGAGCCCGAGAACAAGCGCTGCTCCTCGAGCTCCGCCAGGCGCTCCTCAACAGAGGCCAGGTGCTCCTGAACCTCCTGCTCGAGCGCGGGCTCCTCCTCGCCCATCTCCACGAGACCGTCCAGGTCATCCACGTCGGAGCGCAACCCCGTGAACGTCTGCAAGCGCTTGCTCGCGCGCGCGTGCTCGGAGGACACCTTGGCGGCGGCCTCAGCGTCATCCCAGAAGCCGGGCGCCTGCATCTGCGCTTCAAGCGCCTCGATGCGCTCGCTCAGATGAGCTGGGTCAAAGATAGTCCGCCAGCAGCGTCAGCTGCTCGCGGATGGCCGCAAGGCGTTGCGGCGTCGACTCGCTTGGGGGGGCGGTTGCCATGAGGCCCAACGCTATCAGCAGTAGCGGGCGCGAACTGGCTGCGGAGCCTCGAAGTGAACCGCAAGACGGCCGTTGAGGATGCACTTGAGGGCTCTATCACGGATCACTTGAAAACCGAATCAGTGAGCGATGGAAACTCAGAGGCCTCGATATGTCTTGTGACTTGAAAGTCAAGTACTCCGGCACGAACCTCTTGCAAGGAGTCTGTACTCGTGTACGCTGTCGTCATAGCTGTCATCCGTCAAGCTGCCAGCCTCCGCGAGGCTCCCCGACGCTTCATCGTGCACAACACGCACGAGCAGATCCAGCTCGCTGCCGTGCGCGTGGTTGCCGCCAAGGGCTACCACGAGACCGCCGTTCGCGACATCTGCGCCGAGGCGAACATCTCCGCGCGCTCCTTCCACGAGCACTTCGCGAGCAAGGAGGAAGCCGTCTTCTCAGGCATCGAAGCGGGCGTCGATCGTGTTATGGGCTTCTGCCAGGAGGTCTACCGCACCTCACCCAGCTGGCCCGACGCTGTGTGGGACGGTATGTACGCGTACGCCGAGTGGGCCAAAAACGAGCCCGCGTTCGCGCGCACCGGGATCGTCGAGCTGCTCTCCGTGGGCCCCTCGGCCCAGGAGCTCGTCAAGTCGCTGATGGAGGCCTTCATGATCTTCCTGCAGCCAGGCTACGACCTGCTCGACCCCTCCGCGGCCGGCAGCCTCGACCAGCCGGTGACCCAGCGCTTCTTCGAAGTGCTCTATCTACACAACAGCAGGCACTCGACGGAGCCCCTCTCAGCGATCATCCCCGAACTGGTGCGCACCCTGCTCACCCCGTTCATAGGGACGCAGGCAACCGAGGAGTTCATCGCCCGGCGTCAGGCAGCCGGGTCTATGCGCCGTGACAGCGCTTGAACTTCTTGCCGCTGCCGCACCAACATGGATCGTTGCGGCCAACTTCGTGCTCTGAGTCTGTGACATGCTGCTCGACAACCGGGAGTGCCTCCACCGGTTCGCCTTCGCCCTCGTAGGCCGCGCCGTTGGGTCCAGCCGCAGCGGCTGCCGCCGCGATTGCGCCGGCGCCCATGGCGCTTGAACCACCCGAGTAGGACACGCGCCCGGCTCTGGTGGAGTTACCCGAGGCGGCAAACGCGGGAACGGGAGCCCCACCTGGGCCCCCTGGACCACCGTTCTGGCCATCCACGCTCACCTGCACGTTGAAGATCATTCGCGTGAAGTCAACCCACACGCTATTCATCAGATCGCCGAACAACGTAAACGCCTCGTTCTTGTATGCGACGAGCGGATCGATCTGGGCGAAGCCGCGCAGATGGATGCCCTCGCGCAGGTAGTCCATGTCGTATAGGTGCTCGCGCCAGCGTTCATCGATGATCTGCAGGATCAGGAATCGCTCGAGCGCGCCCATTAGCTCCTTGCCGAGCTCCTGCTCGCGCGCCTCGTATTGTCTAATCGCCGTCTGGGTGATCTCCTCCGTCAGGTAGCCAGTGTCGATGGTCTCTGGGTCTAGATCGTCCTCGCCGAGCTCCACCGGGAAGAACTGCCCGAGCGCGGTGAACAGCCCGTCGAGATCCCAGTCCTCCATGTAGTCGCCTGGCGTGTACTGGTCGATCGTGCGCTCGATCGTCTTGACCACCTGTTCGCGCGCCTCCTCGCCCATTTCCTTGCCTTCCAGCACCTCGTCGCGGTAGGCATAGATGATCCGGCGTTGCTCGTTCATTACGTCGTCGTACTCGAGCACGCGCTTTCTGATCAGGAAGTTCTGTTCCTCCACCTTCTTCTGGGCCTTCTCGATCTGCTTGGAGAGCATCCCTGCCTCGATCGGCTCCTCGTTGCCGTCCTCGTCCACACTGCCGAGACGGTCGAGGATCTTGTAGATGCGATCGCCCGCGAACAGCCGCACGAGATCGTCCTCGGCCGAGAGAAAGAAGCGACTCTCCCCCGGGTCGCCCTGACGGCCGGCGCGCCCGCGAAGCTGGTTGTCGATGCGTCGCGACTCATGACGCTCGGTCCCGCAGATGAATAGCCCCCCCGCTGCCATGACACGATCGCGATTGACCTGCACCTGCTGCTCGATGCCCGGCAGCAGCTCCGTCAAGCGCTGGTCATGGGCGGGGTCATCGGGATCTATGTCCTGCTTTGCGAGCTGCTGGCGAGCGAGGTGCTCAGGATTACCTCCGAGCTTGATGTCAACTCCACGGCCGGCCATGTTCGTAGCGATCGTGACGGCTCCGGGCTGGCCGGCCTCGGCCACGATCTCGGCCTCACGGGCGGCGTGCTCAGGCTTGGCGTTCAAGACGGTGTGGGGAATCCCGCGCTTCTTTAGCCGCTCGCCAAGCAGCTCTGAGACCTCGACGGAGATGGTGCCGACCAGCACCGGCTGGCCGTTCTCGTGGCGGGCGGCGATCTCTTTGACGACCGCCTCCCACTTGCCCTCCTTGGTCTTGTAGACCTGATCGTTGCGATCGTCGCGAACCATCGGCATGTTCGTCGGGATCTGCACCACCGGAAGCTCGTAGATCTTCATGAACTCGGTGGCCTCGGTGAGCGCCGTGCCGGTCATGCCGGAGAGCTTGTCGTAGAGGCGGAAGTAGTTCTGGTAAGTGATCGTGGCGAGCGTCTGGTTCTCCTCCTGGATGCGCACGCCCTCCTTGGCCTCAACCGCCTGGTGCAACCCCTCCGACCAGCGCCGGCCGTCGAGTATGCGCCCGGTGAACTCGTCGATGATCTTGACCTCACCATCGATCACCGCATAGTCCACGTCGCGTTTGTACAACGACTCTGCCCGCAGCGACTGGATCAAGTGATTTACGAGATGGCCGTTCTCGGCGCGGTAGAGATGGTCGATTTTGAGAAAGCGCTCTGCCTTGGCAACGCCCAGCTCTGTGATCGCCACGGTCTTCTGCTTCTCCTCGACCTCGTAGTCGAACTCGGCCACGAACTCCTTCTTGGAGCGCGGGTCCATGCCTTCTGGAGTTTTGCCCGCGATCATGCGCGGTGCCAAGCGGGCGAAGTTCACGTAGAAGTCAGCCGCCTGTTCGGGGGCGCCAGAGATGATCAGTGGCGTGCGCGCCTCGTCGATCAGGATGTTGTCAACCTCGTCCACCACCGCGAACGGGTGGCCGCGCTGGACCTTTTCAGATAGGTCCTTGGCCATGTTGTCGCGCAGGTAGTCGAAGCCGAACTCGGAGTTGGTGCCGTACACGACGTCACAGGAGTAGGCGAGCTGCTTCTCGTCGTAGGCCTGCTGGTTCTGGAGTACCCCGACACTCACATCGAGTGCGTTGTAGAGCGGGCTCATCCATGCCGCATCGCGGCGAGCCAGGTAGTCGTTGACGGTCACGAGGTGCACGCCCTTGCGTTCCGGCGGGGCGGAAGCCGAGCCGTTGTCGTCCAAACCGGGGCTCGCGGCGCCCTCGCGCACGGCCAGCGAGTTGAGCACCACCGCAAGCGTCGCCGTCAGCGTCTTACCCTCGCCCGTCTTCATCTCGGCGATGCAGCCGTCGTGCAGAGTCATCGCCCCGATCAACTGCACGTCGAAGTGGCGCATCCCCATCGTGCGCTTTCCGGCCTCGCGCACGATCGCGAAGCACTCTGGCAGCAGATCGTCGAGCGACTCCCCGCCGCGCGCGCGCTCGCGTAGCTCGTTCATGCGCTCGCGCAACTCGTCGTCGGTCTCGAGCTCAAGCTCAGCCTCGTAGGCGCCGATCAGCGCAACGCGCTTCTCATAGGCCTTGAACTTCTTGCCCTCGCCGATGTTGAGCGCACGATCGAAAAGCGACATGCGCTCAGGGTACCGACTACGCCGCCGACGGTCGCCGCCGATCGGCGGGAACCACTATTCGGCCGCTGGGGAAGTGCGCCCGAGTGTCGCCGCGGCGGCAGCGTCCGCGGCCGCCGCATGCGCCTCGCGGCGATGGCGGCGCTTGTCGCGGTGGCGCTTGACCTGACGCGCCAGCTCGTCTACGACGAGATTCAGCGAGTGCAGCATCTGCGGCGAGGAGTCGCGAGCCCTCAGGGTGATGCCCTTGAGGTAGAGAGTCGCCTCGGCCACATCGCTGTCGGCAACGCGAGGGTTTGGCTCCCTGAATATCTCAAGCTCCAAGCGGGCGAACTCGGAGACTTGGCGGGAGACCTTCTCCAGCCTGCGCTCCAGATGCACGCGCATGTCGTCGGTGACTGGGACGTTGCGGCCCTTGATGTCTATCTGCATCAGGGACTCCCTTCACTCGGAGACGATGTACATCCATCGTACCCCTATTGGCGGCTCCTATGTGCCGGCTTTGCACGGATGTTCGACGCGTACAATCAGGCCCGAGTCGGAGGACATGCTCGCCTGAGCCTGCGGAGGCAGGCCAGGCTCTTTATCGGGCGCGCAAGCTCTCCAGAATCCCCGCGTGACCGGCGATCGCGCCGATCAGGATCGAGCCAGGCGCGACGGTGGTGCCGGGCAGGACGATGCTGTCACGCAGCTGGGCGCTCTCGCCGACGCGCGCGCCGTCCCCCAAGACAAGCGGTCCCGTCAGTCGCACGCCCTCGCCGAGCTCGACGTCGTGGCCGATCCAGACGGATCCCTCGATCTCAGCACTCCGCGGTATGACGCTCTCCCCCGCGACGATCAGACCCGGGGAGACCTCGCGCCCCTCGACCTGCAGACGCAGCTCGCCGCGCAGCGCGTCGAAGGTGCCCTGGCGCAGCTCAGCCAACGAGCCGACGTCGTTCCAGTACTCGCGCACTTCGTGCACGTGGAAAGGGATGTCGTTCTCGAGCAGGGTCGGAAACACATCCTGGGCCCAGTCCACGAAAGGGCGATCGGGGAAGTAGTCGAAGATCTCCGGCTCGAAGATGTAGATGCCGCAGTTGCCGAGGTCTGAGAGCGCTTCCTCAGGGGTGGGCTTCTCCTGGAAGCCCGTGATACGTCTATCGCGGTCGTGCAGCACAACCCCGTACTCGCGCGTGTCTGGGACCTTCTTGACCGCGAGCGTGGCGATGCCGCCCGCCTCGCGGTGGCGAGCCGCGAATGCGCTCAGATCGATGTCGGTGAGCGCGTCCCCGGAGATGACGACGAATGGCTCGCTCCCGAAGAAGTCGGCGCAGCCACGTACCCCTCCGGCCGTGCCAAGCAGCTCCTGCTCAAAGCGGTAGCTCAGGCGCTCGCCGAAATAGTGCTTGATCGACTCGGGGAAGTAGTGCAGGTTGGCGATCACCTCGTTGAAGCCGTGGCGATCCAGCAGGTCGACGATGTGGGCCATCACCGGCCTGTCGAGCACCGGCACCATCGGCTTGGTGATCTCGTTCGTGAGTGGGCGCAAGCGAGTTCCGAGACCCGCCGCGAGGACCATCGCTCTCATTGAGGAGCGCAAGCTATAGGAAACACCTGGGGCCGGAGCGCCAGAGCGACCGCCCGCTAGGTCCGGAGGGCCAACTATGCCCGGAGGGCCGACTAGACCCAAACGCTCGCGACAGGCTCTACGCAGGTGGAGGGGTACCCCATTCCCAAGAGCTGCGATATATGCGCTGATCCTCGCGCAGTTCGTCGATTTGCACGCCGAGGGACTCGAGCTTCAGACGCGCCACCTCCTCATCGATCCAATCGGGGACGGGAAGCACGCCCGACGGCAAGCGACCCGCACTCTTGACGAGATGCTCGACGCACAGGGCTTGGCCGGCGAATGACATGTCCATAACCGCCGCCGGGTGTCCCTCTCCCGCCGCTAGGTTCACGACGCGGCCCTGAGCGAGCAGATTCAGACGCCGCCCGTCTGAGAGTGTGTACTCCTCCACGAGTGGCAGCGCCTCACGCCGTCCACCGACTGCGAGCGCGCGTAGATCCTCCAGGCGTATCTCCACATCGAAGTGCCCTGCGTTGGCAAGCAGGGCTCCGTCCTTCATGCGCTCGAAGTGCTCGCCGCGCAGCACGTCGCGTCCGCCGGTGACCGTCACGAACACGTCTCCGCGCTCGGCCGCGGCGAGCGCCCCCATCACCTCATAGCCCTCCATGCGGGCCTCAAGGGCGCGCAACGGATCGACCTCGCACACCACCACCGAAGCGCCGGCGCCACGTGCGCGCAGTGCCACCCCCCGCCCGGTCCAGCCGTAGCCGAGAACCACCACGGTCCGCCCGGCAAGCAACAGGTTGGTGGCGCGCAGGATGCCGTCGATCGTGGACTGGCCGGTACCGAAGCGGTCGTTGAAGGCGCGCTCGGTGCGCGACTCGTTGACCGCGAGCACCGGGCAGGCAAGCGTGCCCTGCTCGGCGAGCGCCCGCACCCGCAAAAGGCCTGCGGTGGTCTCCTCGGTGCCACCCAGCATCTCCATCGCATGGGCAGCACTGCGCTCATGGATGGCGCTGATGAGATCCGCACCGTCGTCGATTGTCACCTGGGGCGCGCCCTCGACCAGCTTCTCCACGTGCTCGGCGTAGCTCTTGGCGCTCTCGCCGCGCACAGCGAGCACGGTGGCGCCATGGCGCTCAGTGAGCGCCAGCGCCACATCGTCCTGTGTGGAGAGCGGGTTGGCCGCGCACAACCCCACCTGCGCCCCGCCGGCAATCAGAGCGCGCACCAGGTTTGCCGTCTCGGCGGTCACGTGCAGGCACGCCGCGACGCTCACGCCGGCGAGCGGACGCTCGCGATGCAAGCGCTCGCGCACCTGCGCCAGCACCGGCATCTGCGAGTCGGCCCAGTCGATGCGTGCCTGACCGCTGTCAGCGTCGACGCCGCGGACGGTCAAGCTAGCCCCTAGTAGCGATAGTGGTCGGACTTGTAAGGCCCGCCGACGGGCACGCCGATGTAGGCCGCCTGCTCCTCGCTGAGCTCGGTCAGCTTTACGCCCAGCGCACCAAGGTGCAGACGTGCGACCTTCTCGTCTAGGTGCTTCGGCAGCACGTACACACGCTTCTCATACTCGTCGTTCTTTGAGAACAGCTCGATCTGGGCGATCGTCTGGTTGGTGAACGAGTTGCTCATCACGAAGCTCGGATGACCGGTCGCGTTGCCGAGGTTCAAGAGGCGCCCCTCAGAGAGCATGATGATCGCGTGGCCGTCTGAGAACACCCACTCGTCGACCTGGGGCTTGATGTTGATGCGCTCGATCCCCGGCGTCTTCGTCAGGCCGGCGATGTCGATCTCGTTGTCGAAGTGGCCGATGTTGCCGACGATCGCCTGGTGCTTCATGCGCGCCATGTGGGCGGCGGTGATGATGTCCTTGTTGCCGGTCGTCGTGATGAAGATGTCGCCCGTCTCGACGACATCCTCCAGCGTGTTTACCTCGTAGCCCTGCATCGCTGCCTGCAGCGCACAGATCGGGTCGATCTCGGTTATGACCACGCGCGCGCCCTGTCCGCGCAGCGATTCGGCGCAGCCCTTGCCAACGTCGCCGAAGCCGCATACGACCGCGACCTTGCCGCCGATCATCACGTCGGTTGCCCGGTTGATGCCGTCGATCAGCGAGTGACGACAGCCGTAGAGGTTGTCGAACTTCGACTTGGTGACCGAGTCGTTGACGTTGATCGCGGGGAACAGCAGCTCGCCGCTCTCGACCATCTGGTAGAGCCGGTGCACGCCCGTGGTCGTCTCCTCGGTCACACCCTTGATGCCCTGGCCGATCTTCGTCCAGCGCTGCGGATCCTCACCTAGCGAACGCGTCAGCAGCGAGAGCACCACCTGGAACTCCTCGGAATAGGAAGCCCCACCCACCCCGGCCGGGTCGGGGACAGCGCCGGCAGCCTCGTACTCGGTGCCCTTGTGCACAAACAACGTCGCGTCGCCGCCATCGTCGAGGATCATGTTCGGCCCCTCGACGCCAGACGTTCCATCCTCGCCGGGCCAGCGTAGGGCGCGGTCGGTGCACCACCAGTACTCCTCGAGCGTCTCGCCCTTCCATGCGAACACGGGCACTCCACGCGGGTCCTCAGAGCTGCCGTCAGGACCGACGGCGATGGCCGCCGCGGCGTGATCCTGGGTTGAGAAGATGTTGCAGCTGCACCAGCGCACATCAGCCCCAAGCGAGGTGAGCGTCTCGATCAAGACAGCGGTCTGGATCGTCATGTGCAGCGAGCCAGTGATGCGCGCGCCCGCGAGCGGCTGAGCGGCCGCATACTCGCGCCGGATCGACATCAGCCCGGGCATCTCGTGCTCGGCGAGCCTGATCTCCTTGCGCCCGAACTCGGCGAGCGAGAGGTCGGCGACCTTGAAGTCGGTGTCGGTCAACGTGGCGGTGGGGGTCATGCGATCTCCATGGTCGTGTGTGGCTTGGCGGAAGTGGTGATGTGTGTCCCACGGGTGGTCTTCAGGGGTGGGTCGGCGTCGGCGAAGGAAGGCTTGGCGACGGTGAGCAGCCGCTGGTGCTTCTCCTGCTCGAAGCGCAGCCAGTCGGCGGCGCTGACATGCTCGGGACGGGCCGGCTCGGCAGCCAGCCACGAGTCGACCGCCTCGCGCAACGCGGGATCGCTCCGCAGCCTCAGAGCGAACCCAACCTCGCCGAGATCCAGCTCCTGTTCCTCCAACAGCTCGCGCAGAGTGCTCAGACGCTGCAGCTCCGCCGGGCCGTACAGTCGGTAGCCGGAACCCGAGCGGACAGGCTCAACGAGCCCGATGCTCTCGACATAGCGCAACATCCGCGCCGACCAACCGGTCGTCTCAGCCGCCTCGTTGATCGTCAGCGCATCTACGTTCGCAGTCTGCATTCCCGGCAGACCTTATCACGGCTATGTCAAGGTTGAGATGGCCTCGACCAGGGCCACAAGACGCAAGCGAGCGGCGGGCTAGCGCTCGACGAGGTCAGCCTTGAGCTGCTCGATCAGCTTGACCGGGCCCGGATCGACGCCGCGCAAGGTGGCGAGGTAGATCGAGACGAGGTCACCGAGCAGCACAAGTGAGATGACACGCTCGACCGTGGTCTGCCCACGCGTCTCCAGGCGGAAGCTCGCGGAGGCGTTGCCGGCGATCAGCTTCTCGGTCAGGTCCATGCGCTCCTTGACGCGTGGATGGGCATCGGAGTCATCAAGGAAGACAGCTGAGAAATGCCCGACGTCCAGAGCCCCCTCCCAGCCCTCGAGCTCGTTGTGATCGAGCTCGGGCAGCTCGTGGGCGAAGGCGGGCTGCTTGGCGTTCTCGTTGATCTGGGTCTTCCAGCGGTAGGCAATCGGCACGGTGAGTCCCGCACCGGCGATCACAGGCGCGGTGCCAAGCAGTCCCCGCGCGGTCTGCTTGGCGAGCGAATCCTCGGGGGCATCCGGGCCCCACTCGGCGACAAGCTGCTCGGTATGGGAGGCGGCGACGTCGATCTCCGAGGTGAGGCGCGGCCCCGCGCCGCACAGAGCCGCCACCTCGAGCGCCGCGACGGTCATGTAGGCGACAGCTGCCCGCGGCTGGAAACCGCCCGGTAGCGGGATCACCGGCACCCCATCCTCGCGCGCCATCTCGGCGAGACGCCCGCCGGTCGTGACGACGACCCGCTGCGCTCCGAGCGCCCCGGCCGACTCGTAGCAGGCAAGGGTCTCCTCGGTGTTGCCCGAGTAGCTCGCGCAAAGCACGGTGGTATCGGGGGTCGTCCAAGACGGCAGACCGTAGGCACGCGTCACAAATATGGGCCGTGAGCTGTGGTCGCCGAGCGCGGCACGAGCCAGGGCCCCACCAATCGCCGAGCCGCCCATGCCGGCGACTACCAAGCCGGCGGGGGTGTCCCACTCCGCCATGATGGCCGACTCCACCCGCCACAGCGCGTCGCGCAGGTGTTCGGGTAGCGCGAGCACGTCATCCATCTGGCCGGAGACGTCCACGCGGGCGATCGCCTCGCGCGAAAGCACGTCGGTGGTCGGGGTGGCAGCGCCGCCGCCTTGGCTCATGTACTCGTCTCCTGTTGGGATTGGGACCTGGAGGCTCGTGCCAGGATACCTGGCGCGCGGGACCTGACTGGGACTAGAACTTGATCGCGCCGTCGGGCAGCGTGACACCGGGGAAGATACGCGCGCCGCCAGCGATCGTGTTGTCCGCCCCTACCGTGACTCCCTCGCCGAGCACAGCGCCTCCTTCGATGTGCGTGCCCGCGCCAACCCTGCAGCCGGCGGCGACGATGCAATTGCGAAGCGTGCAGTTCTCGCCGATCTCGCTGCCGTTGAGGATCACCGCGCGCTCGACCGCACTGCCAGACCCGATCTTCACATCGCTTGCGAGCACCACGAGGCTGCCGACATGCGCGCCCTCGGCTACGTACACGCCCGACTCGATCATGGCCGGGGGAATCGCTCGCCCGAGCACCTGTGCGGTCTCCGACACCGACAGATAACTGCTGCCCAGACGCTCGCGCACCGTCGTCTGGACATTGCCCTCGAGGATGTCGAACGTGCCCTGCAGGTAGCGCGCGGGCGTGCCGATATCGAGCCAGTAACTCTCCGACGGGTAGCCGTACAGACCCTCACCGATCAGGCGCGGCCACACTTCGCGCTCGATCGACACGTTGCGATCGGGGGGCACCAACTCGAGAACATCACGCTGCAGCACATACGCACCCGCGCTGATCAGGTTCGTGTCGATCCTGTCGGAGCTCGGCTTCTCGATGAAATCCTTCACGGCACGATCGTCTTCTAGGCACACCAGACCGTAGGCGCTGGGGTCCTCGACCGGCACGAGCGCGAGCGTCGCCGTAGCGCCGGTGCGCTCGTGTTGGGCGATCTGCTCGGTGAGGTTGATATCGGTAAGTACATCCCCGTTGAGCATCAGGAAGCGCTCGTCGAGCATCGGCTCGGCGAACTTGAGCGCGCCGGCGGTCCCGCGCGGGTCGGGCTCCTCGACGAAGCGCAACCTGATCCCGTAGGCCGAGCCGTCGCCGAGCACGTTACGCACGCTGGTGGCGAGAAAGCCGCAGGACATGATCACGTCGTCAATCCCGTGGGCGCACAGCCACTCGAGCATGTAGGAGATGAACGGCCGGTCCACGAGCGGGACGACCGGCTTGGGCACGGTGGAGGTGAGCGGGCGCAGGCGGGTACCCTCGCCGCCGACCAGAATCACAGCCTGCATCAGCGTCTACCGATCCCCTCGTATGTTAGGCCGGCGGCGCGCACAGCCTCGCCGTCGAGCGCGTTGCGCCCATCAATTAGCAACGTCCCTCGCATCGCGCGGGCGACCTCGCTCCATTCGAGCTCTACGAACTCGGGCCACTCGGTGACCAGGATAACCGCGTCGGCATCCTTGATGACGTCAAGGGCCGAGTCGCCGTAGTCGAGCTGGGGCATCAGCGTCCGTGCGGCGGCCTCTGCGATTGGGTCGAATGCGCGCACGTGCGCACCCTCGGCCTGCAGGCGCGCGGCGAGTACGAGCGAGGAGGCGCCACGCATGTCGTCGGTGTTGGGCTTGAACGCGAGCCCGAGCAGCGCAACCCGCCGTCCGGCAAGCTCCCCCAGGTGGCGTTGGAGCTTGGAGACCACGCGGCGCTTCTGTAGCTCGTTGACCTCGATTACGGCGTTTAGCAATTGGAAGTGGTAGCCGGAGTTGCCGGCGAGCAGCTTCAGTGCGCTCACGTCCTTGGTGAAGCAGCTCCCGCCGTAGCCCAGTCCGGCCTGAAGGAACTTGGGGCCGATGCGATCGTCCAGGCCCATTCCGCGCGCGACCTCCACCACGTCGGCGCCGACCTCCTCACAGACGTTGGCGATCTCGTTGATGAACGAGATCTTCGTCGCGAGAAAGGCGTTGGCGGCGAGCTTGATCATCTCGGCGCTCGCCACATCGGTGCTCACCAGTGGAGCACCAAACGGCTCGTATAGCTTCACCACAGCCCCCTGTGCCCAGTCGCCCTCCCCGCCCACGACCACGCGGTCTGGATGAAGGAAGTCAGCGACGGCCGAACCCTCCTTCAGGAACTCTGGGCAGGAGACGTAGCTGAAGCCAGACTTGCCGCGATCCTTGAAAATGCGCTTGATGTTGGTGCCCGTCCCACACGGGACCGTGGACTTCATCACGAGTGCGTGCCCGTCGGGTGCCGGCATGGCGTCAACCACGGCATGCACAGCCGAGAGATCCGCGTCGCCGGAGTGGGTGGGTGGCGTGCCGACCGCCACGAACAGCAGCCGCGCGTGCTCAAGCGCCGGCCCAACCTCGGTCGAGAAGTGAAGACGCTCGGAGTTACGGGCCATCAGCTCCTGCAGGCCCGGCTCATAGATCGGGATCTCACCGCGCTTCAAGCGCTCGATCTTCTCGGCGTCAACATCAACGCACCACACGTCGCTGCCCAGCTCGGCGAAGCCGACGGCAGTGACAAGCCCGACATAGCCTGTGCCGATCACTCCGATCGGTTCGCGCTGGGCGGTCATCTCACTCCGATCGCCACGCGCTCGGGATTCATCCGGCTCTGATCGGTCGGTTTCTCCGGGGTCATCTCGTGGTCGTGGGTCAGCCGGCTAGTCATGGGGCAGCGAAGGCTAGCCGGTGCTTGCGAGAGGAGTCGTGACCGGAGATGGCGCGGGCGTCAGCTTCCGACCGCGAGGAACGCCTCGTAGCGCTTGACGTCGCGCAGCGCGCGGGCGCGCTCCTCGCTGCCGCGCTCAGCACCCTCGGCCGACGTACGAGCCTCCGAGAGTCGCGTCTCAAACGTCGCGCGGTCAAGCGCCTCGGGAGCAATCGCCTCCTCGACAAGCACAAGCGCGTGATTATCTGAGAACTGAAGGTAACCCTCGGCCTGGGCAAAGCGCACGATCTCAGACTCCGAGCGGTACAGACGCAGCTCGGTCGGTTCGAGCTGGGCAAGCAGCGGAGCGTGGTTGGCAAGGATGCCGATCGAGCCTACGGATGTGCGGGTCGAGAGCATCTCGATCTCCTCGCTGAACACCTCTCCCTCGGGTGTCAGCACTTCGACTGGGAACTTCGTGCGGGCCACTGAAAGCGCCTAGCCCTTCTCAGCGTCTTCGAGCACCTGCTCGATCGTGCCCTTCAGGAAGAAGGCGCGCTCGGGCACGTCGTCGTGCTTGCCCGCGATGATCTCCTCGAAGCCGCGGATCGTCTCCGCGATCGGCACGTACGCGCCGGGGGTCCCGGTGAACTGTTCGGCGACGAAGAACGGCTGCGAGAGGAAGCGCTCGATCTTGCGCGCGCGCTGGACCGTGAGCTTGTCCTCGTCTGAGAGCTCGTCAATACCGAGGATCGCGATGATGTCCTGCAGCTCCTTATAGCGCTGCAGAATCTCCTTGACGCGGTTGGCCACGCGGAAGTGGTCATCGCCAAGGATGTCCGCCTTGAGGATCGTCGATGTTGAGTCCAGTGGGTCAACCGCCGGATAGATCCCCTTTTCGGAGATCGCCCGCGATAGCGCCGTGGTGGCGTTGAGGTGGGCGAACACCGATGCCGGAGCCGGATCGGTGTAGTCATCCGCCGGGACGTAGATCGCCTGCACCGAGGTGACCGAGCCGCGCTTGGTAGAGGTGATGCGCTCCTGCAGCTGACCCATCTCGGTCTCGAGCGTTGGCTGGTAGCCAACCTGGGAGGGCATCCGCCCGAGTAGCGCCGAGACCTCCGAGCCGGCCTGGACGAAGCGGAAGATGTTGTCGATGAACAGCAACACGTCCTGACCCTCGTCGCGGAAGTGTTCGGCCATCGTCAGACCTGAGAGCGCCACGCGCATGCGCGCCCCGGGCGGCTCGTTCATCTGCCCGAACACGAGCATCGTCTTGTCGATGACGCCCGATTCCTTCATCTCCAGCCACAGGTCGTTGCCCTCGCGCGAGCGCTCACCCACGCCACAGAACGCGGACAGGCCGCCGTGCTCCTTGGCGAGGTTGTGGATGAGCTCCTGGATCAGCACCGTCTTGCCGACGCCGGCGCCGCCGAACAGGCCGACCTTGCCGCCCTTGGCGTAGGGAGCCAGCAGGTCCACCACCTTGATGCCCGTCTCGAACATTTCGGTGGTGGGGGTCAGATCCTCGACCTTCGGGGCGGACTGGTGAATCTGACGACGGGGCGTGTTTGCGGGCAGCGCCTCGCCGAGATCGATCGGTTCGCCAAGCAGGTTGAAGATGCGCCCGAGTGTCGCCTCACCGACGGGCACCGTGATCGGGCCGCCGGTGTCGATCACCTCGGTGCCGCGCGCCAACCCATCTGTCGTGTCCATCGCGACCGCGCGCACGCGGTCATCGCCGAGGTGCTGCTGCACCTCGCACACGAGCACGTCTCCACCCGCCTCGGCGCTGATGCCCTCGGCCTCCTCGGCATCCGCCGCCGCGGGGCGAGCGACCGTGATCGCGTGGTTGATCTCGGGCAGCTTGTCGGGAAACACGACGTCGAGCACGACGCCCTGGATCTCCTCGATGCGCCCGACATTGCGCTCTCCCGTCTCCGCGGAGGAGCTGGAGCTGGTTGTCGGCTTTGTGGCGATGCTGGCGTCCATTTCGTTTCGATTCTCCTAGTGGTCTATCAAGTCGTGTGGTGGTGGCCCGGATCAGTCGTGCCTAATGTCGTGCTTGGGGGCCATCTTCAGCTTGTGTCGTGTCCCGTCAGTTCAGCCCCTCGGCGCCCGCGACGACCTCCATGATCTCCTGCGTGATCTCGGCCTGACGGGCTCGGTTCATCTGCAACGTGTATTCCTCGATCAGCGTGCCGGCGTTCTCGGAGGCGTTTCGCATCGCCGTCATCTGAGCGCCGAAGAAGCCGGCGGCGGACTCGATCAGCGCACGGTAGATCGAGATCTCCACGTAGTCGGGCACGAGTCGCTTGAGGATCTGCTCCGGGCCGGGCTCGTATTCGACGAGCGGATGTGGGGTGCCCGCTGCGCTGTCCGCCGCGTGCGCGTGGCCAGGCCCGTCGGACGCGTCCCCGACACCAGACGCACCGGAATCCTCAACCCCCCCACCGTCACTGCCGAGCGCGGCATCGGAGAGCGGCAGCAGCGTCTCGCGCGTCACGTGCTGGGTGAGTGGCGAGACGTAGGAGTTGTAGAGAATGTCCACGCGATCGAGCTTGCCGTCCACGTAGGCGCTGATCAAGTCGTCGGCGATCGCGCGCGCGTCGGCATAGGCGGGACGGTCGGTGAAGCCTGTGTAGCTTCCGCTCAACTCACGCCCACGGAAGGTCAGCGAGGAGACCCCGCGACGCCCCGTGGCATACCAGACCGTCTTGAGCCCCTCATCGGCGAGTTCCGCGCCGCCACGCACGCCGGCGCGGATGATCTGTGAGTTGAAGGCTCCCGCAAGACCGCGATCGCCGGTGACAAGCAACAGGCCGACGTTCTCGACGTTCTCGTGCTCCTTGAGCAGCGGCAACGAGGATGCCTCCGCGCCGGCGGCTTGCGCTGCCTGATAGGTCATCCGGCGGATCGCCTCGGCGTAGGGGCGCAAACGGGCGATGCGCTGCTCGGCGCGCCGCAAGCGCGCAGCGGCCACCATCTCCATCGCCCTGGTGATCTTCTGGATGTTCTTGACCGATGAGATTCGGTTCTTGACGTCGCGTTGGGAGGCCATTGCTCAGATCGGTGTCGGTTTGGGGTCGGTGGTCTTGTCGTCTGGTTGGGCGATCCTCCGCACACGCGCGGGGTATCGGCCAAACGAGGCTGTCAGGCCGCGGCGGCGGTTTCCTTGGGTTGCTCCTCGCGTGACTTGCCGGCCGGCGGCGCATCGTCCTCTAGTGGCTGGCCCTCCTCGTCGAGGTCGTAGCCGAAGTCGCTCGCGAACGCCTCTATAGCGTCGCGGGCCTCCTTCTGAACCTCATCCGACCAACCACCATCGGCGATCTTCGAACGCAGCTCAGCGTGTTCTGAGTGACAGCGTTCGGTCAACTCGGTGAGAAACTCGGGGACGCGATCCGCGTTGATCCGATCGAGGAAACCGCTCGTGGCCGCGAAGATCTGAATCACCTGATCCTCGACGGGGAGCGGCGCGCGCTCGCCCTGATTGAGCGTCTTTACGATCCGCTCACCGCGCGCGAGCGTGCGCTGCGTGTCGGCATCGAGGTCGGAGCCGAACTGGGCAAACGCCTCCAGATCGCGGTACTGGGAGAGCTCGAGCTTGATGCGCCCGGCGACCTTCTTCATCGGCGAGATCTGCGCGTTGCCGCCCACACGCGACACGGAGATGCCGACGTTGATGGCGGGACGCACGCCCGAGTTGAACAGCTTCGGCTCGAGGAAGATCTGCCCATCGGTGATCGAGATCACGTTCGTCGGGATGTACGCGGACACGTCACCCGCTTGAGTCTCGATCACCGGCAGCGCGGTGAGCGAGCCACCGCCGAGCCCGTCGTTGAGCTTGACCGCGCGCTCCAAAAGGCGCGAGTGCAGATAGAAGACGTCACCGGGGTAAGCCTCGCGGCCTGGCGGGCGGCGCAGCAGCAGCGACATCTGCCTGTAGGCGTAAGCGTGCTTTGTGAGGTCGTCGAACACGCACAGGGCGTGCTTGCCGTTGTAGAGGAAATACTCGCCCATCGCACAACCGGCATATGGCGCCATGAACTTGATCGGCGCCGCCTCGTCGGCCGAGGCGGCGACGATGATCGTGTTCTCGAGCGCCCCCGCTTCGTCAAGCGTCTTTGCAAGCGCCACCACCGTGGACATGCGCTGGCCGATGGCCACGTACACGGAGACCACGCCGGTGTTGCGATTGTTGATGATCGTGTCGATCGCGATCGCCGTCTTGCCGGTCTGGCGGTCGCCGATGATGAGCTCTCGCTGGCCGCGGCCGATCGGGATCATCGCGTCGATCGCCTTCAGGCCGGTCTGCATCGGCTCGGTGACAGGCTGGCGCTGGACGACGCCGGGTGCCTTGAACTCGGCGGGGCGCAGCTCGGTCGTAGCGACCTCGCCCTTGCCGTCAAGTGGACGTCCAAGTGGGTCAACGATGCGTCCGAGCAGCGCCTCTCCGACGGGGATCTCAAGCAGCCGTCCAGTGCGCTTGACGGTGTCTCCCTCGCTCACCCTCTCCCAATCGCCGAACAGCACGGCGCCGACGTTGTCGGACTCGAGGTTCAACGCAAGCCCGGTGACGCCGTGAGGCAGCTCGAGCATCTCGAAGGACATGCAGTTCTCGAGTCCGTGCAGGCGCGCGATGCCGTCGGCCACGGACAGGACGGTGCCGACCTCCGTGAGCTCAGCCTGCCCTGCGCCGAGCCCCTCGATGCGGCTCTTGAGGATGCTTGTGATCTCGTCTGGGTTGATCTGCATGGTTCCTAAGAGGCTCCTTGAGCGACCTGCGTGCGCAGTTGCTCGAGTCGATTGCGGATAGAGGCGTCGAGGATCGAGTTGCCGACTCGCACGACGACGCCGCCGAGGATGTCGGGGTCGATGTGCTTAGTGAGGGTCACGGTGCATCCGGTGCGCTCGCCGATGCGCTCGCCAAGGCTCTTGATCGTCGCCTCGTCAAGCTCGACGGCGCTTGTGAGAACAACCGGCAGCAGACGGTTCTCCTTTTCCCACAGGCGGTCGTACTCGCGACGGATGCGGAAGATCACAGGCATGCGATGGTTCTCGATCAGCAGACCCAGGAAGTTCAGCAGCCGCTCGTCGGCGCCATCGAGCAGCCGCTCGAGCCCGGCCTGCTTCTCCTTCGTGGAGAAATAGGGTGAGAAGAAGAACAGCTCAAGCTCATGGTTCCCCTTCAGGGCGTCGGCGAATTGTCCGAGCTGCTCACGCAGCACGTCGAGCTTGTCCTGTTCTCCGGCCACCTCGAACAGCGAGCGGGCATATACCTGGGCAAGCTCCTCCATCAGGCGCTCGCGCCCCGCACAACGCCATATGACAGCGACTGGGTCATCTCTTAGCTCTCGCTCGCCCCGGATGAGATGCCAGAGAAGTCGAGCTCTCCCAGCGCTTCCTCGACAAGGCGCTTCTGATCGGAGTCGTCGAGCACCTTACGCGTGACCTTCTCGGTGGCCAGCACCGTCAGGTTGGCCACCTCGTTGCGCAGTTCCGCTAGCGCCCGTGCCGTGGCGGCCTCGATGTCGCGCGCTGCGCGGGCCGAGGCCTCAGCCGCGGCCTCGCGACTGTGCTCCTTGACCTCGCGCTCGTGCGCCTCAGCCGTTTGACGTGCGCGCTGCACGATCTCATCGGACTGCGCACGCGCTTCGTGCAAGCGCTCGCGGTATTCGCCCAGCAGCGTCTCGGCTTCCTCGCGCGTGCGTTGGGCGCTGTCGATCGAGTCCTCGATCACTTTCTGACGCTTTGCCAGCGCGTCTGAAATGCGCGGGAACACGAGCCGCGAGAGCAGCACAACCGTGATACCGAACGCCACGAGCGTCCACAGCATCACGCCGACATTCGGCGATACGAGGAAGTTGCCGCTACTTGAGGCGGCGAGGATGGACGGAGTCATTGCTAGCCCAGGAAGAACGCGATCAGACCGAAGATGAACGCGTAGAACACGATCGCCTCGGTGAGGGCGAATCCAAGCCATTGAATCGAGGTGATCTCGTCACGCATCTCCGGCTGACGGGTGATCGCCTCGATCACCTTTCCGAAGATATACCCGACGCCCACGCCCGGGCCGATCGTGCCGAGGCCGGCACCCACACCCAGGGCGATGGCCTTGATCGACTTGGCCATTTCGGCGTTGCCTTCTGTCGCTGCGATTAGGAAATGCACGAACGCTCCTTGTTTTTCAGTGAGACTCGGCGACCGCGCCGCCGAGGTAGATGGCCGTGAGGGTGGCGAAGATGAACGCTTGCAGTCCCGCTATCAAGACCACCTCGAAGATGAAGAACAGTGTTGCCACGATCAGCGTGAGTGGGCCAAGCGCCGCAACCCCGACGAGCACCACGAGTCCGCCACCCATGAACAGGATGAGCAGGTGCCCGGCGAGCATGTTGGCAAAAAGCCTGACCGACAGCGAGATGATGCGCACGAACTGTGAGATCACCTCGATCGAGAACACGAAAGGCACCATGAACGCGCGAGCCGGGACTTTGTCCATCCCGGCCGGAAGCCAGCTTTTCAAATAGTTGACGGGGCCCTTGCTGCGAATGCCGACAATGTGGTAGCTGACCCACACCATCAGCGCCAGCACCAGCGTCACCGAGATGTTGGCGGTGGCAGCATAGATCTGGAAAGCGGGAATGTGGGCGCCGAAGAGGTTGAACGTCTCGCCGCTGTTCACCGGTAGCGGCAGGTAGCCGAGAATGTTCGAGTAGAGAATGAACAGGAACAGCGCGCCGATGAAGGGGAACCACTTCAGCGCCATCTCGCGGTCGATGTTGTTGGGACCGGCAATGTTGTCGCGCATCACGCCCCAGATGACCTCCACGGCCGTCTGCACCTTGTTGGGTCGCTCCTGCATGCGGCGCGCGACGTAGATCATCGTGCTGGCGGTGAGGCCGCAGGCAAGCAGCAGGTACAGCACCGCCTTGTTTACCGACAGGTTCAGGCCGCCGATGTGAATCGCGATCCAGTCTTCGAGCTTGAACTCGTTCTGGGGCTGGTACTCGGTGTTCATCCCGTGCGATCCGGTCAGGGCGAACAGGCCGATCATCAGGGCCGCGAGCAGCGCGAACGCGAGCAGGATCTTGACACGACGACTCATTGGGGTTCACCGCCCGCACGCCGCGAGGATGCCGGAGACGCCCCGGGCGCCGGGGTAGGGCCCACAGAGGAAACCGCCGTCCCTGCCGCCCCGACCGTTCCAGGGACCTCGAGCGCACGCGCCATGCCAGGTGCTTCGAATGGTCGCAGGATCATGCGCACCGTGAAGTAGATCGTGAACAGCGCGATCACGAGCACCGCCGCGGCGAGACCCGCTTCATTGTTGCTGAGCCCGACGAGGAACACTGCGATCGCCACGAACCAGCCGCGCGCGATCATCGAGCCGGCGAGCAGACCAACCACCGCGCGCGGGTCTTTCGAGGCGCCGGCGCGGCGGTCGAGATACTCCTGCAATCCGCGTTGGGCCACCCACGCGCCGCCTCCCACAGCCCAGCCGGCCAGGGGCAATCCGGCCACCAGGAAGATGGGCAGAACGAGTGCGACCAAGAGCAGGTCGATGTATCGAACAGATGTAAGCATGGTGTGTGGGCCACCCTACAGACGCAAAAGCCCGCTCGCCATTCGCGACGGACCGATAACTCCCCTCAGAGCGCGTCTTCAGAAGCCCGCCGGAGTCTACCGGTTTTAAGACTTAGTAACAACTTTGTGACATGCGCCACGGACGCCAGGCGCACGAGCGCAAGCGATAGCGCGAAAGTCGCGAGGCCGCCGAGCAGATCCAACAGGTAGTGGTTGCCCGTGGCGAGTACCGCGAACGCGGTCAGGCACGGGTACAGCACGGCCACTACTCGCACCCACGCGCGCGAGGACAGGCACCACAGCACGAGCGTGCACCACGCGGCCCAGGCGATGTGCAGCGAGGGCATCGCGGCGAACTGGTTGGCGTCGGCCGCGAGGCTGCCGGTGTGCCACGAGCCGATCGTGTGGCTGGCGGCTACGACATCGGTGAAGCCGGTGGCGACCAGCATGCGGGGCGGGGCCACGGGGTAGCGCCAGAACACGATCAGCCCGATCAGGTTGATCACCACCAGCGTGCTGCGCAGTGGTCGGTAGATGTCCGCACGCTTCCACCACAGCCAACCGAGCAGCCCAAACGTCACGATGAAGTGGGCGTTGTCGTAGTAGTAGGAAAGGGTCGTCGCGAGCGCGTGGTGGGCGACGAGCCAGCGGTTCAGGGCCAATTCGGGCGCGATGTGCAATGAGCGCTCCAAGCTCAGGATGTCGCGTGCGTGGGCGAGCGCGAGCTTTTCCCGTACCGGGGCGAGATTCGTGACCAGGTCGTATAGCCACGCGAGCCACACGATCACAAGCAGCTCGCCCCACCAGCGCGGGCGCTGGACCTCCGGGGACGGCTCGGCCGTGAGCAGCGCGGTCGGTTCGCACGCAGGGGCCGGGAGCGTCACAGCAAGCGACGCCGAACGCTCGGATGTGCTCGAACTGGCCAAGTCAGCGATGTTATCCAGCCGTGAAGCGGCCAACAGCGCAAGAATCGCGCCTCGGAATGCGTCTCAAGGGAGCACCGTCTCGAGACCTCGCTCGGCGAGCACGTCGAGCACACGGGGCAGCGCGAGCGCCGTCCGCCGCCACGAGCCCGGTGCGCTGTAATCGTCGGCGTCGTGGAGCAGCACGATCGACCCATCTCCCACATCGTCAGTCACTAGCGCCGCTATCGATTCCGGCGTGGCGCGCGCGCGCCAGTCGCGCCCCCAATCGCTCCACAGCAGCGTGCGTCTGCCGGCCTGGCGTGCGAGACGCAGGGCGCTGGCGTTGAGAATCCCGTAGGGCGGGCGATACAGCGCTGGCGAGACGCCCGTCGCGTCCTCGATCGCCGCCTGCGCGCGCGTCACGTCCTCGCGCACCTGCCACGGAGCGAGGCGCAGCAAATTGCGGTGGCGATGACAGTGCAACCCGATCGCGTGGCCCGCGGCCGCGATCTCCGCCGCGACGGTGGGGTTGCGCAGCACCTGCTCGCCGACCAGGAAGAACGTCGCCTGCGTGTCGCGCGCCCGGAGGGTATCGAGCACGGCGGGCGTGCCCTGGGCGTGGGGGCCGTCATCGAAGGTGAGCGCCACGCCGCGATGCGACGCGATGCGATTCTCCACCCCGAGCAAGCGGCGCATAGTGTTCGAATAGAACGCAAGCGCTGGCAGGAGGTAACTGGCCATCGCCGCGCTCGCCAGCGCGCCTGCGAGCGGAGGGCTGGGGCTGCCATGATCGGGGGGGTAAATGCTCAATCTCATCCTGGGAATCGGTGCAGCGGTGGCCGCGTCGGGGCTCTACAGCCTAGGGGTCGCGCTGCAGGCGATGGACGCCAAGCGCACGCCCCACGACGAGCACCTGCACCCCGCGCTCGCACTCAACCTACTTCGTCGCTCGCGCTGGCTTGCGGGAACCGGGCTCTCGATGCTCGGCTGGCCGCTACAGGTCGTCGCGCTGTTGCTCGTGTCGCTTGTGATCGTGCAGCCCACGATGGCCGTGGGTCTGCTCGTGCTGTTGTTCTTCGGCCAGCGCATGCTCGGCGAGCGCGCCGGGCGACGCGAGCATCTGGCCATGTGCGCGATCGTGATCGGGGTCGTGGGTATCGCGCTGACCGCCCCCGAGCGCAGCACGACGCACACCAACAACCTCACCGTCACGCTCGTGCTCGTCGGGCTGGGGCTGTTGACGCTGCTCCCATATGTTGTCAATCGGGTGCGCCGGCCGGGAGCCTCGCTGACGATGATCGCGGCGGGGCTCGGCTTCGCGTGGAGCGGTGTGGCCACCAAGCTCTTCTCCGACGATCTCGCCCGAGGGCGATTGTGGTTCGCGGCCGCGTGGGGGCTCTCCACCGCGGGCGCCTCCGCGGTAGCGGCGCTGAGCGAGATGAGCGCCCTGCAGATGCGTCCCGCGATCCAGGTGGCGCCGGTGGTGTTCGTCACTCAGACGGTGGTGCCGGTGATACTCGCGCCGCTGCTGTTGGGAGAAGACTTCAGCTCGACCCCGCTCGGCGGCATCCCCTTGTCGATTTCGCTGGCCGTGCTCGTCGTGGGCGCTGCCGCGCTGGCACGCTCGCCACTCCTGCTCGCCTTGATGGAAGGCGACGCCGTGAGCGAGCCAAGCGGCTCCACCGAGAGGCCATCTGAACGTAGCCACGAGACGATCCGCTTGAGCCCCGCGAGCGAGGAATGAGAGCCGTCGACCGACACGACGAGGACGTCCCCCGCGCGCATGCGGCGCTGGGGTAGCGGCCCCGTCGCGTTCAAGCGATCCGCACCGGCCACGGGGGTAGCGTCAGCGGTGCGAGCGAGCACGAGCTGGCCCACCGTCAGCCCTTTTGGCGGTTGTAGGAAGTAGAAGCGATGGCGCAGGCCGAGCGCGCGTGCCTGCGAGCGCAGCGTCCCGCGCGTGTGCACCCAGCGGAAGGGCGACCCAGAGTGGGGCAGTTCGGGCACGAGTTCGTCGCGGAGCTCGCGCAGGCCGGCGATCGTGCCGGGCGCGGCGGCGCCGTTGTCGGCAAATGAGACGCGGATGCCCGCGCCCGCCAACTCGCTGGCGATCAGCGTGACCTTGCGCGCGGGAGCGCGCACCACCAGGCCCACCTCGGGCGTGGAGGTGTCCACCTGCTTGAGCGCGTGCCCACCGAGGAACAGCGCGGCGAAGGCGGTGACCTCGTCGGTGGACATCAACCACGTGCTCACCACCAGCAGCAACGCCAACTGCGTCACGAACGCGATCAGGCGCAAGCGCCACAGCGGGATCGGCCGCACGCGGTGGGGCGCGTCCAGCACCAATTCAACCGCGCTCGGATCAAGCGTGGGCTGGGGCTCTGGCTCGACCTCCTCGAAGTCCGAGACGTCCGCGAGCTCGGGGGCGGCGAGCGTGTTTTGCCCGGCCACCGCGAGCAGTCCCTCGCGCGGATGCTCGCCACGGCCGCGCAATGGGTGATGCTCAGCGAAACTGGCTTCCACGTGCTCACGTAGCTCGCGCGTGTTGTTGGCGAGTCGCAACAGGCCGAGGTCGGCCATCGCACGCGTATTCAGGCGCGCGTGGCCCACGGGCAGGCCATAGGAGACGACAGGAGTGCCGGTGGCCTTGGCCTCGAGGCAGGTCACCCCGCCGGTGGAGTGCACGAGCGTGTCCGCGGCCGCCAGGATCTCGGGCATCCTCTCGGTGAAGCCGTACACGTGCACGCGCGGCTCGCTCGCGAAGTCCGTTTGCAGGCGCTCACGCAGCTGTTCGTTGCGTCCCGCCAGGCACACGATCGCGCTCACGCCCGGGATGCCCGCGATCTCGCGCACAGCTCCCTCGATGTCACCGACTCCCCAGCCGCCGCCGGACACGACCACCATGCGTCCCTCCTCGGGCAGGTCCAGGGCTTGACGGGACTGGACCTGGGGACGCTCATCCAGGAACTCCGAGGAGATCAGCGGGCGCACGAGCTGCGCGCTACCGCGCCCGGCGATGCGCTCCACCGAGTGCATCGACTCGCCGTACATCACAAGATGCGTGTCGATGCCCGGCTGCGCCCAGAAGAACAGGCCAGTGAGATCGGTGATCGTGGCGACCGTCGGGCAGTGCACCACCTGCGTACGGCGCAACCGCGCAAGCACCACCGTGACCGCGGGATAGGTGGACACCACCACATCCGGCTCGTAGTCGGCGATGTGCCGGGCGAGGGGACGCGAGCCGAGCAGGCACAGGAGCTTGCGCGCCATCACGCGCACGGGAGCAACGGACTCCAGTAGCCAGTAGATGGCTGTGTATGTCCACGGGAAGAAGCGCAGCTGCACGCGATAGCCGTCCTCGACGACCGGCTGCAGCAGCGGTCCCATCGCCGCGAGGCCGTCGATAACAGTTACCTCGGTGGGCTCAGGGGAGCTGTCGAGCTGCCGGGCGAGCGCTCGCGCGGCCGCGGCGTGGCCCTCCCCCACGTCGGCGGAGAGAATCAGCACGCGCTTGGGCCCGGGGCGCCGGCGCGATATAGGTGTGCGGTGGCGGCGTGGCATACAGTTCAAGCCTTGCCCGCCCGGTGGACGGAATGGCCAGGTCGCGCGCATGGTGTGGGATGCTCTCAGGGCACAGCGACATGGAAAGCGTAGCGGCCGCGGTGAACGGTCGCACGTCGACGGGCCGCACTGACTCCTATTCGCTCGCGCTTCGCGCGCTCGGGGCGGCCGGTCTCCTCGGAATCGTGGCAAGCGTGTTTGGCGTCGTGGCGGGGGCGGCGGGCAGCCCAACCCCTTATGTCCCTGCACGCATCGGGGGCTGGCCAGGCTGGCTGAGTGGACCGCTGCACGGCTTGGGACTCGGCATCGGCTCCTCCAGCTTCCAGACGCTGACACTCGTGATGTGCGCGAGCTACGCAGCTGTGCTGCTAGCGGCACAGCTGCTCTCGGGCAGGGCGATCGCCCTTACGATCGTGGCGGCGAACGTGCTGCTGCTGCTCGGTCCGCCGCTCATCTCCCAGGACGTCTTCGGCTATCTCGAGTTCGCGCGTCTGGGCGTGCTGCATGGGCTCGACCCTTACACGCACGTGGCCGCGGAAGCTCCCACCGACGCAGTGTTCCCGTTTATCGGGTGGCCCTTCCAGCACTCCCCCTACGGTCCCCTGTTCACGCTCGGCACTTACCCACTGGCGTCGCTCGGACTGGCGGGTGGCCTGTGGGCGCTGAAGGCGGTCGCGGTCGTGGCGAGCCTCGGTGCGGTTGCGCTCACCGCGAGCGCCGCGAGCAGGATGGGGCGCTCGGCCAAGCTGGCGGCGGTGTTCGTGGGCTTGAACCCGGTGCTGCTGGAGCTAGCGGTGGGCGGAGCCCACAACGACACGCTCGTGTTGCTCGTGCTGGCAGGCGCCCTTGCGCTCGCGGCGGGCGTGACCCCACGCCCGCTCGGCGCGGAGGCGGATGAGACCGAGGCGAGCGGCGCGGGGGGAGATGCGACGGAGCCGAGCGGCGCGCGGCCAAGTGGGGCTCGCGGTCTATGCGCCGCCGCCGCGCTGCTGGTCGCCGGCGTAGGCATCAAGGCCTCAGCCGGGCTCGTGCTCCCGTTCGTCGTGCTCGCCCCGGCGGCGTGGCGCGAGCGCGCACGCGTCGCGGCGAGCGCGTGCGGGGCGGCGGCACTGCTTGCGATCGTGGCCGTGGTCGGATTCGGGACGAACGCGTTCGGCTTCCTCGACGCGCTGAGCGAGCAGCAGCAGCTCATAGCCACACACAGCATCCCAGCCGAGACCGCTCGTCTGGTCGGCTTGAGCGGTGTGCCCGGTTGGTGGCGTCACGTGTTCCTCGCCGGCTTCGCGCTCGTGCTCGCGCTGTGCCTGTGGCGCACCGCACGTGGAGCAGACTGGCGCGCGATGGCCGGCTGGGCGACGCTCGCACTGCTCGCCGCCACCGCGTGGCTACTGCCCTGGTATGCGATATGGGCGCTCCCGCTGGCCGCGCTCGCCAACAGTCGCCGCCTGCGCGTCGTCACGCTCGTGTGCTGTGCCTACGCGATCTTGATCCACCTGCCGCTTGCCGATCCCGTGCTCAGTCCCCCCCGGCACATCGCCCACCACGCCATCCACGCGCGGCGTCGGCCGATCGCCGCGCACCGGAGCGGGCGAGCCATCGCCGCCTCCCTGGGAGGCGGGTCGGTCGCCGAGCATCGCGGTGGGCGAGCCATCGCCATCGACCTCGGGAGCGGGTCGATCGCCGACGACGGCGTCGTATTCGCCGGTCTCCAGGTCGAGCGCCACAGTGCAGTCGATCTCCGCGAGTGAGGCATCGGGACGCAGGCGGCGCAGACGTAGCGCATCGAGGCGACGGAACTTGAGGATCTCGAGCACGTATACGAGGTACACGCTCGCGGCGCCCACCAGGACTGCAAGCCCGATCATCACGAGCAGCCAGCCGGTATGAAGATGGCCTTTGTGGTCGGAGTAGGGAACGAAGCGCAGGGCGAGCGCGAGGCCGGCGAGCATCAGGGTCCACGTGTACAGGTAGGCGATCGTGCGCCTGCTGGAGAAGCCGATACGGGCCATGCGATGGTGGAAGTGCTCGCTGTCGGCGGCGTAGATCGGGCGCTTGTACTTCAATCGCTTGAGCACCACAAAAGTGGTGTCCAGGAATGGGACCGTGAGCAGGATCAAGGGCAGCACGAACGACACCACGACCGGCGTCTTGACGGCTGCCTCGACGGCCACCACCCCCATCAGGAGGCCAAGCAGGTTCGCGCCGCAATCGCCCATGAAGCTCGAGGCGGGCGGGAAGTTGTGCACGAGGAAGCCAAGCGCTGCGCCCGCGGTGATGGCGGCGAGTACTCCCGGTTCGGCGCGGTCGAGGTCGAAAGCGATGATCGCGAGTGTGCCGGCGATGATCACGCACACCCCGGCCGCGAGGCCGTCCACTCCGTCAGAGAGGTTGACGATGTTCATCATCACGACCAGCCCCACCACGGTCAGGGCGGGCCCCGCGTTCGTGGCGCCGGCGTTGGGGAAGTGAAGGGTGCCCACGAACGGCAACGTGACCGCCTTGACGGCAACGCCGAAGTGCACCACGACGACGGCCGCCGCGATCTGGCCGGCGAGCTTCACGATCGGCGGCAACTCGAAGCGGTCGTCAAGCGCCCCGACGGCGGTGATGAGCGTCGCCGCCAGCAGAACGCCGTGCCACATCTGGCCGCTCGATCCGTAGCCCGCCGGTAGGAACGCAAGCACAGCGACGAGCACTCCGGCGAAGATCGCGAGGCCCCCGAGCAGGGGTGTGGCGCGGTCTGAGAGACCACGATCGCGCGGTTCGTCCACGGCGCCCACGACTCTCGCCAAGCGCATCGTAAGCGGCGTCAGCAAGGCGGTGACGACCGCCGCGGCGAGAAATGCGTAAAGCGCGTCGAGCTCGTTGAGTTTGGCCATCGACTCGCGCACAGCATCGCAGGCGCGGCCGTCGGCAGTAGCTACACGGTCGTGGGAGCGTTCAAGTGCTCGTATAGCGGGTAGCGCTCGACAATTGCGCGCACGCGCTCGACAAGCTCATCTCGGCGCGACTCGAACTCGGGCGTGAGCGCGACCGCAACGATCTCACCGATCTCGGTGAAGTCCTCCACCTGCAAGCCGCGTGTGGCGAGCGCGGGCGTGCCGATGCGCAGCCCCGAGGCCTCCATCGGCGGGCGCGGGTCGAAGGGGACGGCGTTGCGGTTGACAGTCACGCCGATCTCATGCAGACGATCCTCGGCCTGACGTCCCGTGAGCTCGGGTTCGCAGGCGCGCAGGTCCACGAGCGCGAGGTGCACGTCCGTGCCACCCGTGAGCACGTTGACACCATGACCGGCGCCCAGCAACTGCTCGGCAAATGCCTGCGCGCCCTCGACGGTGCGCCGCTGGCGCTCGGCGAACAGCTCGCTGGCGGCGATCTTGAGCGCGACCGCCTTGCCGGCGATCACGTGCTCGAGCGGGCCACCCTGCTGGCCCGGAAAGACCGCCGAGTCGATCTTCTTGGCGTACTCCTCCTTGCACAAGATGATCCCGGCGCGCGGACCGCCGAGCGTCTTGTGGGTCGTGGTCGTGACCACGTCGGCGCCGTACTCGACGGGATTGGGGTGCAGTCCCGCGGCGACGAGGCCGGCGAAGTGGGCCATGTCCACCATCAACAACGCCCCGACCTCATCGGCGATCTCGCGAAAGCGGGCGAAGTCAAGCCGGCGCGGATAGGCCGACCAGCCGGCGAGCAGCAGCTTCGGACGGCGCTCGCGCGCGATGCGCGCCACCTCGTCCATGTCGATCCTGCTTGTCTCGCGATCCACCTCGTAGGCGGCGATGTCGTACAGCCTGCCCGACACGTTGATCTTCATGCCGTGTGTGAGGTGGCCTCCGTGGGCGAGCGAGAGGCCCATGATCGTGTCACCCGGCGTGAGCAGCGCGTGGTAGACAGCCGTGTTGGCCTGGGCTCCGGAGTGCGGCTGGACGTTTGCGTGCTCAGCCCCGAACAGCGCCTTGGCGCGGTCGATCGCAAGCTGCTCGGACACGTCCACCCACTCGCAGCCGCCGTAGTAGCGCCGTCCGGGATAGCCCTCGGCGTACTTGTTGGTGAGCACCGACCCCTGGCATTCGAGCACCGCCTGGGGCACGAAGTTCTCCGAGGCGATCATCTCGAGCGTGCTCTGCTGGCGCTCGAGCTCGCCGCGCAACGCGTCGGCGATCTCCGGGTCCACCTCGGCGAGTGGACGGTTGAAGTAGTCGGGACTGAGGTCGGACATCGGCGCGCTCCCAATCGTGGGTGACGGTATGAGTGCCCAGGCGCGCGGCGATGATCTCCAGCCGCTTCCCGGTGGTCGGTTCCACCTCATGCGCCAGTTGCGGCTGCGCCTTACGAGGCTAGCAGGAGCCGATGATCGCCGGCACCGCCCGAGCATCGCCGGCTGACGCGCGACCCAGCGCAATACCGTCTAGGCGAGCGCTGCTTCGAGTGCAGTCTCATCGACCGGCCCCTCTCTGGCGATCCGCCATTCACCGCTCTGCTCGTACTCGGACAGGTCGACCACAGTGGATGCCATTCCAGGAAGCTCACCCCCATCGAGCACAAGATTGACGCCCTGTCGCAGCTCGGCGGGCACGTCTTCCAGAGATCGAGGATCTGAGCCCCCCGAGAGGTTGGCGCTCGACTGCGCGACGGGCACACTCACGGCCGCCAGCGCACCGAGCGGGCCGTCGAGCGCCGGGACGCGCAGGCCGAGCAGGCCCGAGCGAGCACCGGAGGGTTCGCACGCCAGGGGAAACCGTCCTGCCGGGTTCACCAGCAGCAATGTGACCGGCCCGGGGAGCAGCGCAAGCATCGCAGCGCGCGTGCGCGGCCCCAAATCGCCGAGCGACTTCAGCGCCGGCTCGAGCGCGAAGAACATGACGGCGGCCGGCTTGACGGCAGGCCGGTGCTTGAGCTCGTACACATGTCGCAGCGCGCTCGCGCTTTCGGGGTTGCAAGCGAGACCGTAGACGGTGTCGGTGGGAATCAGCGCTACGCCGTCGCCGGCGAGACACTCTTCCAGTCGACTGGCATCCTCGCGTGTGAGCCTCACTCCTGACCACCGCCACTTTCGGGCACCTCCGCGTCACCCCTCTTCTCGATCGCGACGCGCTCGACACCCGCGAAGGACCTCACTGTCGTGTCCCAACAACGACGCGCTCGATGCCGGCGAGATCACGTTCAGACCGTACATCCACAAAGCCAGCCGCATGTATGAGCTGAGCGACCGTGGGGGCCTGATCGGCACCTACCTCCAGCGCAAGCAGCCCCACCGACGGTCGCGTTGCTGCCTGGTCGATCAACGGACGAATCGCGTCGAGGCCGTCCACCCCGGCGAACAACGCGGAGAGGGGCTCGTGGCGAAGAATCTCCGGAGCGAGCGCCGAGCGCTCGTGCTCGGCGACATAAGGTGGATTTGAGAGGATCGCCTCGAACTCGTCGGGCACGCCGTCCAACAAGTCGGCCGACAGCCAGCGCACGTCAAGGCCGAGCCGCTCGCCGTTGCCCCGCGCGAGATCCAACGCACCTTCGCTGAGATCGCTTCCCGTCACGTGTAGGTCAGGGCGCTCGTCCTTCAGCGCGAGCGCGACGGCGCCGCTACCGGTGCCGAGGTCAAGCACGCGCGCGCCCTCGGGCAACGCGCGGGCAAGCTCGACAAGCAGCTCCGTCTCCGGGCGTGGGATCAGCGCTCTGTGATCGACATCGAGCTCCAAGCGACGGAAGTGACGCTTGCCGAGGATGTATGCGACCGGCTCGCGCCCCACCGAGCGGCGCCTTACGAAGTCCTGGACGGTGCGCACAGCGGGGCCGGCCACCGTGAGATCGGCGTCGATGAAGAGACGCTCGCGCGAGACACCGAGCGCGTGCGCGAGCAACAGTTCGCCGTCGAGTCGTGGCGTTTCACACCCGGCGGCCGCTATCGCCGTTACCACTCCGTCGAGCGCGTCGCGAACAGAGGTTCCGCGGGCTAGGGGTCCAACGTTGGGAGATGACATTTTGGAGAGGGGTCGTGCTTTGCGGCACTACAGCTCAGTTTGGGCCTCGAGGCGCCGACGCTTCTCATCTGCCTGCAGGGCTGCGGTCATCTCCTGCAGCTCCCCTTCGAGGACCTGATCGAGGTTGTGCACGGTGAGCTTGATGCGGTGATCGGTGACGCGACGCTCGCCGTAGTTGTAAGTGCGGATCTTCTCCGCGCGATCGCCGGTGCCCACCTGGGATCGACGATCGGCGGCGAGCTCTGACTGCTGCTCGGCGAGCGCCCGCTCGTACAGGCGAGCGCGCAATACACGCAGGGCCTTCTCGCGGTTTTGCAGCTGGGACTTCTCATCCTGCATCGAGACGACGATGCCGGATGGCTTGTGGGTGATGCGCACCGCCGAGTCGGTGGTGTTGACTGACTGCCCGCCCGGGCCCGAGGAGCGGTAGACATCGATCTGCAGGTCGCCGGCGTTGACCTCGATGTCGACGTCCTCGGCTTCTGGCAGCACGGCGACGGTCGCGGTCGAGGTGTGAATGCGCCCCTGGGACTCGGTCTGGGGGACGCGCTGGACGCGATGGGTGCCGCCCTCGAACTTGAAGATCGAATAGGCGTTCTCGCCCTTGACCGCGAACGTGTACTTGCTCTCGCCGATCTCAAGCGGCTCCGGCTTCAGGCTCGCGCGCTCCGCATAGCGGGTGAGCATTCGGTAGACGTCTCCCGCCCACAGCCCCGCCTCGTCGCCGCCGGCGCCGCCCTGGATTTCAACGATCACGTTCTTCTCGTCGTTGGGGTCGCGCTCGACCATCGCAAAGCGGATCTCCTCTTCCAGCTGCTCGACGTGCTCGCGTGAGGCGCTCAGCATCTCGCGCAGCTCCGGATCGTCCCCGTCCTCAGCGATCAGCTCCTCGGCGCCCGCCGCGTCGTCGCTGGCACGGCGCCACTGCGTGGCGAGCTTGGCAGCCGGCTCCAGTTGGCGGTAGGCGCGCCCGACCTCGGCGTAGCGTTCGCGGTCGCCGATGACAGCCGGGTCGGTCATCTGCTCGCCAAGCTCGGCAAAGCGTGCTTCGATCTGCTCGATCAGGTCTTTGATCATGCGGGCCAGTCTATGTGGCCCGCAGCAGCCCCACCAACGCAAGCCTGTCCAGGGTGTCGCTCAGCCGCTCCAGCTCGACATCAAGGCCCGCCCTAAACAGATGGCAGCCCGCTCGCTGGAGTCAGAGGATCCCGGGCAATCCCTACGCCACGACCTCCACGCCGACGAGATCCGCAGCGTTCATGCTCCCCGGCGTCTCAAGCGCAAGCACAGCCTCCAGTGAGGCGATCGCAACGGCGAGCTGGTCGAGATCCGGCTCGCGCGTCGTGAGCAGCTGCAACTTCAAGCCCGGCCACATGATCGCTTTGACCCAGCCGCGGTTGCGGTTGCGCCCGGCGAACTTGATGATCTCGAATGAGATGCCCGCGATGATCGGCACGCCAAAGATGCGGGATGCGATCAGCCAGGGCAACGGGGGCAACCCGACGGCTCCGAACACAAAGATCGAGACGACCATCACGATCAAGAGGAAGCTGGTGCCGCAGCGCGGGTGCAAGCGCGAGAAGCGCTGGGCGTTGGGGGGCGTGAGCGCCAGCCCCGCCTCGAAACAGGAGATGGTCTTGTGCTCGGCGCCGTGATACTCGAACACACGTCGCAGGTCTTTGATCCGCGAGAGCAGCACCATGTAGCCGAGGAAGATCGCGGTGCGCACAATCCCCTCCACGATCCAGAACAGCGCCGAGGAGTGCAGTTGACCCTTGATGAGGCTTGTCAGGCCGAGCGGCAACAGGAAGAACAGGCCGATCGCGAACACCAGCGCGATCACCACGGTCCCCGCCCAGATGCCGGCACCTATTTCCTGGGCGTCCTCCTCGGACTCGCCCTCCGGCAATTGCGCGTTGGCGGAGATGCCAAGTGCCTTGAATCCGATCGCGAGCGACCCACCGAGCGCGACGATCCCGCGCAGTATCGGGATGCGCAGCCAGCGATGGCGCGCCAGCGCCGAGGTGAGCTGGAACGTCGTGACCTCTATCTCGCCGAGCTCCTCCAGCTGCCCTTGCTCCTCCTCTCTACTGAGTTCTCCCTCCCGCGCGAGTGCCGTGTCAAGCGAATGAGAGACATCGCGAGCGCTGGAGGGAGCGCCGTCGCTGGATCCACCGTCAATCTGCGCGTCGGTAGTGGCACGCAGCGGCTTGCGCACCGCCACGGCCCAGTGACGCACGCCGCGCATCATCACTCCCTCGAGTATCGCCTGCCCCCCGAGCGGCGCGTCACGTTGTGCGGTCAGCTCACCGTCGGGTAGTTGAGCAACCGCGCTTCCAGGAGCCCCTGAGCTACCGGCGGGCCGTGTAACGGGCGCGCTCGCGGTCGCCTGGAGGTTGCTCGCCTGCACCCTCCCACCGGCACCCGGTCGAGAGGACATCGTCCTACTGGGGACGTGCCTGCGCCTGAGTGCCGCCTGAACCAGCACTGCGCTGACGTCCCTTGGCGACCCGGCGTTGAAAGCGCTCTACGCGTCCACCTGTGTCTACGAGCTTCTGCCTCCCCGTGTAAAAGGGATGGCAATTTGAGCACACCTCGACGTGGATCTCGTCTTGTGTGGCGCGCGTCGTGAATTCGTTGCCGCAGGTGCAACGCACGTGCGTCTCGACGTAGTTGGGGTGGATCGAAGCCTTCATGCTCAGAGCATTCTAGCGACTGGCGCGCAATTCAGGAGGCGACCGGCGTCGGGGCGACCGGCGGAGTCTGCGTCACTTGGCTTGAGAGCGCCGGCTGAATGCAGCGCGAGGTACGCGATTCGGAGCGCTTGAGCATCCGTCCCTTGTCGCTGAGCCAGCGGAAGTGCACGATCGCCCGGTAGGCGGCGGGAGCGTCGAGATTGGTTACCTGCTTGACGTACTTGTAGATCTGCACGCCCACTTCAGAGCTGTGCCACACCCCAAGGCCGGGTGCGAGAACCGTGTGGAATTCGCTTTCGCCGCGCAGGCGCTGCTGCAGTTCGAAGCGCACCCCCATGCGTTGGGTGTCCGCCGTGGCGGTCATCTGCGCGGTGAAAGTGGCTGAGCGTTCCGCCTGAACGGTCGAGGTGGCGCACTGTTCGACCGTCGCCGAGTAGGCCGGCATGTCGGTCGGGGGCGTCGTGAGCGTATCCCGCACGCCACTGCGCGCGGACGCCTGCGAACCGGCGAGCAGCGCGAGCGTCCCTGCCAGGATCAAGGCCGCGCACGCCCCCCGCTTGAGATTGAAAGCCATCCTTGCCATCCACTGCCCTAACACCAGCAAACCCACGATGTTTCGCACAAAGTAGGCACAAGCAGAGGCAAAGCGACTTAAGTTATTTGGTAAAGGGGACCGTCGCCACCCTCGGGCACCGTGAGACGTCCGCCCTTGGCTGTGATCGCCCCACACTGCACGCAGTTGGTGTAGTTGACGATCACGTCGACATCGCCCGTCTCGGGAGCGTCATCGGGGATCTCATAGACGCCTGCGGGACACATCCAGCGCCAGGTTTCCGCGACCTCGCGCGGGACGTGCTTCTGCACGCGAATGTGGTTGGGGGCATCGTCGCGGGTGGCGTTGCCGGTGATGAACACCGAGGAGAGCTTGTCGAAGGTGTACTTGCCGTCGGGCTTGACATAGACGTCCTTGGTCTTGCCGACGAACATCGGGATCGAGTCGTTGCGGTGCCAGTCCGCGCGGCCAGGCAGCTTGCCCTTGGTGATCTGCTGGATGCCTGAGAGCGGGCCACCCACGAGCAGGCCCTTCTGCAGCGGCTGGCGCGCATTACGCACCTCCCACAGCTCTTTGCCGACGGAGGATTGCTCGATCGCGTTCTCATAGGCGGAGAGGTCGCGACTGCCGCGCTTGAGCGCCGCATAGATCGTCTCGGCGGCGAGCATGCCCGACTTGATGCAGTGGTGCACGCCCTTGAGCGCCATCGTGTCGACCATGCCACCGGAGTCGCCGACGAGCAATGCCCCGGGCATCGAGAGCTTCGGCATCGACCAGTAGCCACCGCCGGGCAGCGCCTTCGCGCCCCAGGCGACGCGCTCGCCGCCCTCGAGGATTTTGCGCACGAGCGGATGGGTCTTGAAAGTCTGCAGCAGGTCGTGCGCCGAGGTCGTCGCGTCCGCGTAGTCGAGCTCGACGACGAAACCGATCGAGACCATGTCCTCGCCGGTCTTCTCGTTCTTCATCGGATAGATCCAGGTGCCGCCGATCTGGCCGTACTTGGAGGAGATTTTCAGTGGCCAGGGGCCCATAGTGTGAATCAGGCGGTCCAGTGGCTGCTTGACCTTCCAGACCTCCTTGACGCCAAGCTCCCATACCTGCGGCTCGCGACCCTTGGCGAGGTCGAACTCGCGGATCGCGGCGCCGGTGAGGTGACCCCAGCAGCCCTCGGCGAGCACGGTGGCCTGCGCCTTGATGTCGGTGCCGGGCTCGAAGTTGCCGAGCGGTTCACCATCCTTGCCGCGGCCCTTGTCGCCTGAGCGCACGCCGACGACGCGGCCTTCCTCGACGACGAGCTGGGTGGCGGCGGTCTCGGTGAGGATGTAGGCGCCGGCCTCCTCGGCCTGCTGTTGCTGGTAACGGGCCAGCGCAGAGACGGAGACGACCTCGTTGCCGTGATTCTTGAACGGCGGCGGCGTCGGGATGCGCAGCGACAGTTTGGAGGTCGGGGTCATGTAGACCGCCTCCTTGGTGACCTCGCCGAAGGCGAAACCCTCCTGGCGCCACTGCTCGCGGGTAAGGTCCGGGAACAGTTCTTCCAGCGCCTGCGGACGCATGACCGCCCCGGAGAGGTTGTGACCGCCGCAGGTCTTGGCCTTCTCGACGACCGCGACCGGCACTTCGCCAAGACGCTCCAACGTCTCTGGATCGTCGGCTAGCAGCTGCAGCAGGCGGTTTGCGCAGGCAAGGCCGGCGGTGCCGCCGCCGACGATCGCCACGCCGACCTCGATCAGCTCGTCCTCGGCGTCGAGGCCGCGCTTGACGAACTCCTTCTGAGTGTCCACGGGCGGTGGGAAGGCCGCGGGAACGACCTTCCCGTTGCTTGAGCCGTTATTAGATGACATCGCTTGACGCTCCTTTTCGCTCACGCATCCGCCCAGATCCCATTGCTAGGACGCCTTCTTCGCCTTGACCGCCTCAGTGAGCTTCGGCAGGATCTTGTTGAGATCGCCCACGATTCCCAGGTCTGAGAATTCGAAGATCGGCGCGTTTGAATCCTTGTTGATCGCGACGATGTTCTCCGAGGCCTGCATTCCCACCTTGTGCTGAATCGCGCCGGAAATGCCCGCCGCCAAATACAGCTTCGGCGCGACCGTCTTGCCGGTCTGGCCGATCTGGGCCGCGTAGGGGTACCAGCCTGCGTCCACCACGGCGCGAGTCGCCGCGACTGCCGCGTTGTTACCAAACGCGGCGGCCAGGTCCTCGGCTAGCTGGAAGCCCTCTGCCTTGCCGAGACCGCGTCCACCGGCGACGAGAATTGAGGCGCCCTCGATGTCCACGTCGGCGCCGCGCTGTTCGCCGCGCGTGACCATCGTGGCCTGCTTGGCGTGGTCTGAGAGCTCGAAGCTGACTGACTCGGTTGGGACGGCGCCGGCGCCTGACTCTTTGATCTCGAACGCGTTGAGGCGTCCGATCACGATGCCGACGTCGGAGCGGTACTTGATCTCGGAAATCGCGGAGTCGCCGAGGATTGGACGCTCGGCGATCAGCTCGCCGCCCTCGGCGCGCACGGCGGTGACCTCCATCGCCACACCGGCGCCGAGGCGCGCGGCGAGGCCGGCGCCGATCTCGAAGCCGAGCAGGCCGCCGCCGAAGAGGGCGTATTTGTAGTCGCCGCCGGAAATAGCGGCGCCCATCGCGTCGACGACCGGCTGGGCGAGCCCTTCGGGGCCCTCTGCGATGAGGACCTTCTTGGCGCCGTAGTTACCGAGCGATGCCGCCAGGTCCTGTGGGACGCCCTCGCCGACGAGGATCGCGTGCGCCTCGCCGCCGAGCTCGGCGGCGAGCTTTGCGCCCTCGGAGACCGCGCCCAATGAGTTCTTGTTGATCGCGCCTTTGTAGTGGAGCGCGTAGACCAGGATGTTGGCCATCTAGATCAGCTTCCTCTCGTCGAGCCAGCTGACGATCTTTTCGACCGTCTCGGCGGTGTCTTCATCCTCGATGATCTCGCCCGCGGCCTTGGCCGGCGGGGCCTTGGCGGCTACCCATTGGGCGGCGGAGTTATCGCCGCCTACCTTGGAGGCGTCGATGCCGACGTCGCCCGCGGTGACCGTGTCGAGCGGCTTCTTCTTGGCGCCCATGATCGCCTTCAGCGACGGGTAGCGCGGCTCGTTGATCGCGTCTCCCACAGAGATGACGGCCGGGAGCTTGATCTGCACCGTGTCGTAGCCGTACTCGGCTTGGCGCTCGCAGCGCAGGGAGTCCGTCGCGACGTCCATCTTGATGACCTGGGTCAGCGACGGCATACGCAGATGCTCGGCCACTACGGCGCCGATCGTGTAGCACTCGCCATCGTCTGACTGCTGACCGAGCAGCACGAGGTCTGGTTTCTCGCGGTCCAGGGTCTGGGCCAGGGCGTAGCCGGTGGCGGCCACATCCGAGCCGGCGACGGCCGGGTCAGAGAGATGCACGGAGCGGTCTGCGCCAAGCGAGACTGCCTTGTGCAGCGCGCGCACGGCGCTCTCCGGGCCCATGGTCACGGCCACGATCTCCTCCACGGGGGCGACGCCGCCCTCGCGAACCTGCATCGCAGCCTCTATGGCGTGCGTGTCATAGGGGTTGAGGTTCTTCTCCCCGCTGCGGTCCATGCGCCCCGTCGAGCTGTTGATGCGCTTCTCGACGGCGGCGTCCGGGACCTCCTTCACCAGGACGCAAATCTTCATTCAGCTACTCCTTAGAGGGTGTCGATGGGGCAATCCTACCTCAGTTGACTGACGAGTCAATCAGCCAACCCAGGGGACCGTTGATGACCGCGTCATTCTGATGCGGTCATTGAGCATGATCGGATGGGCACTACTCGGCAGCGCGGGCAACGGTGGCCTCGCGGATGAAGTCAACAATCGCTTGGGTGGGTGCGCCGGGCGTGAACACCTCGGCCACTCCGAGGCTCTTGAGCTCAGGGATGTCTTCGGCGGGGATTGTGCCGCCAACCGTGACAATGACGTCGTCGATGCCCTGCTCCTGTAGCAACGTGACCACGCGCGGAACGAGCGTCATGTGGGCGCCGGAGAGGATCGACAGGCCAACGGCGTCAGCGTCCTCCTGGATCACGGTCTCGACGATCTGCTCGGGGGTTTGATGAAGGCCCGTGTAGATGACCTCCATGCCCGCGTCGCGTAGCGCACGCGCGATGATCTTCGCGCCGCGGTCGTGGCCATCCAGGCCGGGCTTGGCCACGACGACGCGGATCTTGGGGCGGGTGGGACTCGATTCCGTCTCGGCGGTCATGTCAGACCTTGACGATGAGCGCGTCGCCCTGCCCACCGCCGGAGCAGATGGCGATGCAACCAAGGCCGCCGCCGCGACGGCGCAGCTCGTAGACAATGCTGCCGAGGATGCGCGCGCCGGTGGCGCCGATCGGGTGGCCGAGCGCGACGGCGCCGCCATTGACGTTGACCCGGTCCTCGTCGATGCCAAGCATGCGGATCGAGTTGAGCGTGACCGAGGCGAACGCCTCGTTGATCTCCCAGACATCGATGTCCTCGGCTTTGAGGCCCGCCTTCTCAAGCGCCTTCTTGGCGGCGGTGGCGGGGGTGCGGGCGAGGTAGGCGAAGTCGTCGGCGCTCTGGGCATGGGTGACGATCTCGGCGAGCGCCTGCTTGCCGTTTGCGGCAGCCCACTCGTCCGAGGCGACAACAAGTGCGCCACCGCCATCGTTGACGCCGGGCGCGTTGCCGGCGGTGTGGGAGCCCTCCTTACCGACCAGGCCAGGCAATGAGGCGAGCTTCTCAAGTGAAGTGTCACGGCGGGGACCCTCATCGATCTCAACGACTGTGTCGGGGTGGGCGGGCCCCTTACGATTCTTGACGGTGACGGACACGATCTCTTCAGGCAGACGACCCTCGTCGGTGGCCTTCAGCGCCAATTCGTGCGAGCGCAGCGCCCAACGGTCGAGGTCGGCGCGAGTGATCTCAAGCTCGTCGCCGACTTCGGTGGCCTCTACGAACATCTGCTTGCCAGAGAACGGGTTGGTGAGCCCGTCGTGGACCATGGCATCCAGCGCCTTGACATCGCCCATGCGGAAGCCGAAGCGAGCACCGGGCAAGAGGTAGGGGGCTTGGGACATCGACTCCATCCCGCCGGCGACGCCGACCTGGACGTCACCCGCGCGGATCGCCTGGTCGAGGATCACGGTGGCGCGCACGCCCGAGGCACAGACCTTGTTGACGGTCTCCGACGAGACCTGCTTGGGGATGCCAGCCTTGATCTGGGCCTGGCGCGAGGGGATCTGGCCTTGGCCGGCCTGCAGGACCTGGCCCATGACGACGTGCTCGACCTGCTCAGGCTCGACGCCCGAGCGCTCAAGGGCAGCCTCGATTGCGACCGCTCCGAGCTCGGTGGCGTCGAGCGTGGACAGGCCTCCTCCCATCTTGCCGATAGGTGTGCGCGCAGCGCCGAGGATCACGGTCTTGGGCATCGAGGCGTTTCTCCTGATTTAGATTTGTCCCACCCACCCAGCCGGGGGATGACGACCAGAGGACCGGAATGCTAGCGGGGCCGATATCGTGCTCGGATCGTGAACGTGTCGTGGACGACTGATCCGGCCGCACAGACCGCCGCCGATACGGTGGCAATCGGCGTGTTCGAGGGCGAGGGGACGCCCAAGGGAGCACCTGAGCAGGTGGAGAAGCTGCTGGCCAGCGGCGAGGCCCGCCGCACGTTCAAGTCGCTTGCGCTGACACACGTGGATGGCAAGCGGTGGCTGACGGTGGGCCTCGGCGCCCGCGAGGACTTCGGCCCCGAGCGAGCACGCGTGGCGGCGGCGGGGGCGCGCGAGCGCGCCAGGGAGATATCCACGCAGGTGCTCTGCTGGCAGACGCCGAGCGCCGACGGTGAGGTGGCCGCGGCCCTCGTGCACGGGACGATGCTTGCTGACTACAGCTTCGATAGCCATAAGTCCCAGCCGCAGGACAAGCCGAGCTCCGACGCGAAGCCAAAGCACCTGGAGGGTTTGGTTTTGGCAGGTGATGGCGATCTAGCGGGGATCGTGAACGATGCGAAGATCGTGACCGAGGCCGTGAATGAAGCGCGCGATCTGCAGAATCGGCCCGCGAACGATCTGACCCCGACCGCGCTGGCTGAGCACGCGCGCCGGCTTGGGAATGAGATCGAGCACCTGTCCGTCGAGGTAGAGGGACGCGAGGGCATCGTCAAACGCTCGATGGGCGCCTTCGCGGCGGTGGCCCAGGGCACGGACGAGGAGCCGGCCCTGATCACGCTGCGCTACGAGCCTCCGGGCGCGGGTGGCCCGCTGCTCGGGTTCGTGGGCAAGGCCGTCACTTTTGACAGTGGCGGCATCTCATTGAAGCCCGGGCCGAAGATGGCGGAGATGAAGTTCGACATGTCCGGTGGGGCGGCCGTGATCTCGGCGGTCGCCGCGATCGCGCGGATCGGACTGCCGGTACGCATCGTGGCGGTGGTGGGCGCAACCGAGAACCTGCCGAGCGGCCACTCGGTTAAGCCCGGAGACATCGTTACGGCGTCGAACGGCAAGACGATCGAGGTCAACAACACCGACGCCGAGGGCCGACTCGTGCTGGCCGACTGCCTCTGTCACGCGATCGGGCTCGGGGCGGAGCAGGTCGTGGACCTGGCGACGCTGACGGGTGCGGTGATCATCGCGCTCGGCTCCACTTACGCCGGGCTGATCTCAAACGACGACGTGTTCGCTGCACGGGTCACGAAGGCCGGCGAGCAAACGGGCGAGATCGCTTGGCGGTTGCCTTTGCACCCGGAGTACGACGAGCTCGTGAAGGGCAAGTACGGCGATCTCGACAATGCCCCCGAAGGACGCAAGGCGGGCACGATCACGGGCGCGACGTTCCTGTCGAACTTCGTCGGGGACACGCCCTGGGTGCACTTGGACATCGCCGGGTCGGCCTGGGACCTCGGACGCGCGTATGCGCCCAAGGGAGCGGCCGGGTATGGCGTGCGCTTGCTGGTCGAGCTGGCCCAGTCCTATCGCGCCTAGCGACCCCCCTTTCAAACCAGCCGGGTCCCGCCACGTCTGCCGGCCTTGACCGTTCGACAAACACAGCCCCGCCGCGAGTGTGGTCTAGGCGACTAGAGCCGATGCGATGTCGCTGCGCATGTAGCCACCCAGGCGACTGGCAACAGCAGCCCAGGCTTCTCCGCGGGGATCGATGTGAGCACGATGCCTGCCGGCCTCGCCCTCGATTTCGACCAGCTCGACCGGGCCTCCGGCGGCGCGGTCCGCGCCCTCGTAGTTGCGGCTCAGCTCCACGGACACCGTCTCGTCCGCGGTCCCGTGCACGAGCAGCACGGGCATGTCCAGCGGCACGTGGGCCATCGGATCGGCGATCGCGTAGCGCTCGGGCAGCTCCTCGGGACCACCACCCATCAGGCTCCTGACAGCGCCCTCGGGCACTCGGCGGTAGCCCTCGGCGAGGTCACATACGCCGGCCTGGGAGATGACTCGCCGCACGCGAATCGGCGCCGGCGTGCCCAGGGCTCCGGGGGGCAGCTTCGCGCGGCCCGCGGCCCAAAGCGCCAGATGTCCGCCGGCGGAGTGGCCGAGAATGCTCACGCGCTCGAGATCGAGAGGGGCGTCAAGCGTCGCGAGATAGTCGATCGCGGCGGCAACGTCCTCGAAGGTCGCGGGCCAACCGCCGCCGTCGCCGATGCGGCGGTACTCGATGTTCCACACCGCCCAGCCGCGCCGCATGAGATCGCCCGCCAGGCCACGCATGACGAACTTGCCATAGCGCACCTGCCATGAGCCCCCGTGGATCAGCACCATCACCGGGTGCGGGCCAGGACGTCTGGGCAGATAGAGGTCGGCGCGTTGCGAGCGATGCGGGCCGTAGCGGTGCCGCTGCCGGGGCGCGAGGACGTCAAGGATTAGGCGCGTGCGAGCCACGAACTGGCAATGCTAGAGCGAAAACCCGCCGATCTCCGAGACCCAGCGTGCAGATTGGTGGTGGGCGTGACCGGCGGAGCTCACGCATCGCCTGCTCTCTGTGAGAATGCCCGCGATGGACTTCGACCTGTCATCCGACCACGAGCTGATCCGGCGTACAGTGCGCGAATTCGCCGAGGGCGAGGTGGCGCCGGTGGCCGAGGAGCTGGATTGCACGAAGTCCTTTCCGTATGAGATTGTCTCGAAGCTCGGCGGGCTCGGGCTGATGGGGATTCCGTTCCCCGAGGAGTACGGCGGCAGCGGCGGAGACACGCTTGCGTATGTGCTCGCGGTCGAGGAGTTGACGAGGGTGGACTCCTCCGTGGCGATCACGCTGTGCGCGCACACGTCGCTTGGAACCCAGCCCATCTACCTATTTGGCTCAGAGGAGCAGAAGCGCGAGTGGCTGCCGCAGCTGTGCTCAGGGTCGAAGCTCGGCGCGTTTGGCTTGACCGAGCCCGAGGCGGGCTCCGATGCCGGCAACACCCGCACGCGCGCACGGCTCGACGGCGGTGCCCAACAGGGCAACCCCCAGGCGGGCGGACAGTCAAGCGAGTGGGTAATCGATGGGGCCAAGCAGTTCATTACGAACGCGGGGACCGACATCTCGGGTGTCATATGCATAACGGCGGTTACCGGGGACTCCGGTGACACCACTGCGGGCGCAGGCAAGGAGATCTCGAACATCATCGTCGCGAACGGGACGCCAGGCTATGAACAGGGTGAGCCCTACCGCAAGATGGGCTGGAACGCCTCCGATACGCGCCCACTGACATTTACCGAATGCCGGGTCCCCGAGGAGAACTTGCTCGGGCCGCGTGGCCAGGGTTTCAAGCAGTTCCTGCACATTCTCGACATCGGTCGCATCGGCGTGGCCGCGATGGGCGTGGGGCTCGCGCAGGGCGCGCTTGACCAAGCGCTCGCGTATGCGAAGGAGCGCCGCGCTTTCGGCAAGCCGATCTCAAAGTTCCAGGCGATCCAGGCAAAGCTCGCGGACATGTCCGCGGAGATAGAGGCGGCGCGCCTGCTCGTGTACAAGGCTGCGCTCGAGAAGGATGCGGGCCGTAACTTCACGCTGACGGCCGCGCAGGCGAAGCTGAAGACCGGCCGGCTGGCGGTGCGCTGCAGCGAGGAGGCAGTGCAGATCCACGGCGGGTACGGATACATCGAGGAGTATCCGGTGTGCCGCTTCTACCGCGACGCGAAGATCCTCACGATCGGCGAGGGCACTGACGAGATCCAGCAGATGGTGATCGCGCGAGCGTTGGGGGCGTAGCTGGCGCGCCGGCGTGGGCGTGGCGCTCGAGCTGGTCTCAGCCTACTTGGACTTCGGCGTCAGGATCACGAGCGGGATCTCCCGCTCGGTGCGCCGCCGATAATCTTCATAGCCGCCGTAGACCTTCACCATGACCGGCCACAGGCGCTTGCGCTCCTCGGGATCGGCGATATGGGCATGTACCGCGAGCCGCTTGGAGCCCACCTGGATCGTCGTGTCGGGATTGGCCTTCAGATTGTGAAGCCAGCCGGGGTTCTTGGGATAGCCGCCCTTGGAGGCCACCAGCACGAAGTCATCGCCGTCGCGCCCGTATACGAGTGGGCTGGTTCGCAGCGTGGCGCTCTTGGCTCCCACATGGTCGAGCAGCAGCATCGGCGGGGAGCCCGGAAAGCGATGGCCCACCAGTCCGTTGGTGGCACGGTAGATGGCCGTGTGGCCGCCCATCGCCCGGATCAAGAGCCCCCAGTTGCGCTCCACCCAACTTAGATAATCGACATCCATCGTCGGGCACTCTACAGCCCTTACGAGAAGCGCTACGCGATGCTGGCCAGCTGCGGGACCGCAAGCTGTGGCCAGGGCGCGGCGGGGCGGCCGAGGTAGAACCCTTGCACGAGCGGCACACCCAGGTCGAGCAGTGCCTGAAGCTCTGAGGCTGTCTCCATGCCCTCCGCCACGAGCAGGCTGCCCACGCGCTCGGCGTAGCCGACCAGCGCCCCAACGAGCGCCTGACGGTCCTCGTCCTCATCGATCCTGGTTATCAGAGAGCGGTCGAGCTTCAGGTAGGTGGGGTGCACGGTGGTGATCTGACGCAGGCCCGAGTAGCCCGCCCCCATGTCGTCCACGGCGAGCATCGCGCCTCGCGCCAGCAGCGGGTCGATGGCCTGGTGGAGCTGGGCTTCGCTCTGCACCAGCGCCTCCTCTGTTACCTCGATGATCAAGCCCGAGAGATCGACCGGGTGCTCGAGGATGGCCAGCGTGCGGCGATCCATGAGCACGGGCGCCGAGAGGTTCACCGACAGGCGCACGCCCGCCGGGCGGGTGGGGAACAGTTCGAGCGCGGCCCTCAAGCAGGCTTGCTCCAGCAGATCGCGCTCGCCGAACTCCTCGGCGATGGCGAGCCAGTGAAGCGGGCTGTCGGTGCTGCGTCGCCCGAAACGCGCAAGCGCCTCGTATGCGTGCACCGATCCACTGCGCAGATCCACGATCGGCTGTACCGCCATCGACAGGCCCTCTCCTTCGATCAGGCGATCCAGCGTGTGGCGAGCGCTGTGTGCCCCGCGACCGCTGAGCGACCCGCCCTCGTAGATCGAGATCTGACCGGTCAGCCCGCTGCGCTTGGCAACGCGCAGGGCGATGTCCGCCGCCCTCAGCAGCGCTTCGCCGCTGTCCCCGTCGCGGGGGGTCTGTGAGATTCCGACGCAGGCCGAGATCGGTCGCGGGTCCTCCTCGCAACGCTTGGGAAGCGCATCGAGCAATGCTTGAGCAATGGGATGCGGATCGTCGGCGGCGACGAATACGGCGAACTCGTCGCCGCCGAGCCGTCCGACCGGGCAGTCCGGGCCCGCGACGGCGCGCAGGCTCTCGCCGACCAGTGCCAGCAGCCGATCTCCGGCCGCGTGCCCGTGTGCCTTGTTGACGATCCCGAAGCGCTCGAGGTCGAGTAGCAGCAGCGACACCGGAGTGGATTGGGAGGACTCGGCGGCGATTCGCTCGAGCAAGGCACGAAAGGCGGCATATGAGAGCAGGCCGGTGAGATCGTCGTGATCGGCGTCGTAGCGCGCCTGGTGGAGCAGACGGTTGAGCTCGCGGGTCAGCCGTCCGCTGGTCAAAAGCAGTCCGATCGTGGTTCCGCACAGCGCGGCGTAATCAAGGGTGAGGTGTCCGGTGCGCAGGACGGGGAGCGTGAGAGCACCGAGCACGACGGTGCGCCCAATCCAGTGCACGCGTCCGCCGCGCGCGAGAACCCCGCTTGCGACGGCGGCCAGCCAGATGATGCTGATCACGCTGACAAGCTCGGCTTGCACGCCGACGATCAGGATGCCGGCCACGCCTGAAAGCGACTCCTCGGTCCGCATCCATGACAGGCGCGGCGCCGAGAGCTGGACGATCGCGGTGGCGGCGATCACCGCGAAGCCCGCGATCCCCGCCAGCGGACGCGCGAGCAGGCCATTGTCGGAGACGATCAGCGCGATACCCATCAGGCCGAGTCCCGCGCGAGTCCACGCGGCCGTCCTGCGTGCTCTCAGCACATGGACGTCGGTGTCATAGATCGGCGGCATATCGTCAAGGACCTCCCTGTCCCCCGAGTCGGCGCCCACCCAGGGGCCACGCCCACGTCTTCGACAGATTCACTCAATCCCTTTAGCTGGGATGTCCCCGATAATCGATCTGCTCAAGCGCGGTGGCGAGGTCTGAAAACCGCTCGAGCGACAACATGCGCGGCGAGATGTTTGGGGGAGCGAGACCAAGCGCGTAGCATTGCCTGCGGATGTCACGGACGGTCGCCCAGATCGGGGGGTCGGCGCAAGAGGAGGGGCCAGACCCGCTCACGGCGCCGGCGGAAGCCGTCCCACGCCGAGAGGGCAGCGGTGTCGTCACGCTCGGCGATTGCGCGCGGGCGTTCTGGCGCCAGCCCTCGCCCCCGTATCTCCTCGGTGCGGTGGTGCTCGCGCTCGGATTGCGCGTGGTCCAGGGCGCTTGGAGCTGGCGTGACCTGGTGATGGTCGCCGGACTGATCGCGCTGACCCCGTTCGTGGAGTGGGCGATCCACGTATACCTGCTGCACTCGCCGCCGTTCAAGCTGTTCGGCCGGCGCGTCGAGATGTTGACCGCGCGCGAGCATCGCGCGCACCACGAAGCGCCGGGCGTGCTCGACGGCGTGCTGCTGCCGGTGTACGGAGTGCTCGTGTTCCTGCCGATGATCGTGCTCGCCGACTGGGCGATGTCGTTCCCGATCGCGCTCGTGCTCGGCGGGGATCGACTTGCGTACGCGACGAGTGGCGTGGTGACGAGCTTCGCGATCCTCGCGATCTACGAGTGGTGCCACTTCCTGATCCACACTCCCTACCGTCCCAAGCGGCGCTACTTCAAGGCGATCTGGCGCAACCATCGCCTGCATCACTTCAAGAACGAGCGCTACTGGTTTGGTGTGACGTCAACGTTGGGAGACCGCGTGATCGGGACGCTGCCGGAGCAGAGCACAGTGTCCCGCTCCCCCACCGCGCGCTCGCTGCACGCCGAGCGCTGAGGCCCGCCGATGGTCAACGGCGCGCTCGTGCTGCGATGTGACTAGGCCGCGTAGGGAACGATCGTCTTGTCGGTGCAGCCGACCAGCCGGTAGTGGCGGTTGGCGGCGAGCTTGCGCATGACGAGCGTCTTGTGTCCGGGACCGTTGCAGTACACGACGCCGTGGCCGTAGACCAGCAGCACGTGATCGTTGCCGCCTCCGGTCCAGATGTAGTTGGTGCCGTGGCTGGCGTAGAGCCAGTCGTTGCCCGCTCCGCCATAGAGACGGTCGACCTGACTTTCGGGCTGGCCCTGCGCCTGGGAGTCCCCCCAGATCACGTCGCCGGCGGGCCCGGCGTGGATCGTGTCGTTGCCGTGTCCGCCAAGCAGCTCGTTGTGCCCGATGTTGGCGGGGACCAGATCGGTCTGTTCGTACTTCGCGGCGCACGAGGCGGGCAGGCCGGGTGGCAGGACCGCGGCCAAGGCGTCGGTGTCCAGCGCGGTGAGCCCGAGCAGCGATTCAGACTGTGGGTGCTTGCGTCCCGGAGCTTCGGAGGGCGCCGTTTCTGCCGGCGCGGTCTCCGCCGGAGTGGCTTCCTGCCCGCATTCCTGCTCCAGCCGGGCCAGCGTCGTGAAGCGGGGACCATCGCCGGTGCGCGGAAAACCACACAGGTGATAGCTGCCGCCGCTGTTTTCACCGTCGCAGGAGTAGCTGGGGTCGGCGCCGTCAAAGGGGTCGTGTCCGGGCCTGCCGTCGAGTGGCCTGCTCTCGTTGGTCGAGTTCTGAAGCAGCATCCCCGTGATCGAGGGCCAGCCGGCGTGACTGGCCTCCGCGAGCCGTGCCCGAGGCAACCGATGTTCGGCGGAACGGGCGGAGGCCGAGTCACCGAAAACAAGTGACGCGGCGAGCAGGCCAGCACATAGCACGATGCGATTGTTGCGAGGAACGCGGACTATCGTCCTAGGTTGACAGGCTCAGGCGCAGATTGCGCTCTTGGGGAGCCGTACATTCGTCGATGGCCCCCTCAGAGCTCTCGGCGTCGCGACTCGCGTTCCAGCAGCGACGTGGCGGCGCTGGCCGGGTCCAGACGCCGCTCGACGACCTCATCGAGGAGTCGCTTGAAGTCGGCGTCCTCGCGCAGCTCCTCCTCCAGGCGCCGGCGCATGCGGGCGGTGGCGATCGCAAGCACCTCGTTGCGTAGGTTGCGCCCGCGGCGCTCCTGCAGCGTGCCCTCCCCAAGGATGTGCGCGCGGTGCGCGTCAAGGCGCTCGACCAGCTCGGAGACGCCCTTGCCATGGGCGGCCTCGGTCTTGACGATCGGCACACGCCAAGCGCCGCGCTTGGAGTCGCCGCTGACGTTGGCCAGCGAGAGCACGCCGCGGATCTCACGCACCATCGTGTCGGTGAGCGGATGGTCGGCCTTGTTGATGACGATGATGTCGGGGATCTCCATGACCCCGGCCTTGAGCGCCTGGATCGAGTCGCCGGAGCCGGGCATCAGTACGAGCACGATCGTGTCGGCGTGGTCGATGATGTCGATCTCGGCCTGACCGACGCCGACGGTCTCCACGAACACGTCCTCGCGTCCGGCGGCGTCGAGCAGGAGCGCCGCCTGGAGAGCAGCCTCGGAGAGCCCGCCAAGCGCGCCGCGATTGGCCATCGAGCGGATGAACACGCCCTGGTCGAGGAAGTGCTCGGTGAGGCGGATGCGGTCGCCGAGCAGCGCGCCGTGCGTGAAGGGCGAAGAGGGGTCGATCGAGAGCACGCCGACGGAGCGGCCCGCCTCACGGCGCGCCTTGGTGAGCGCGCCGATCAAGGTGGACTTGCCGACCCCGGGCGGTCCGGTGAAGCCATAGACGGCTGCTTTGCCCGTGTGGGGGTAGACCTCGCGCACGAGCTCCCAGCCCTCGGGGCGGTCGTCCTCGACGAGCGTGATGGCGCGCGCGAGCGCGCGACGGTCGCCGTCGAGCAGGCGCTGGGCAAGCGTGGGTGGCACGCGGGAAGTATCTAGGAAACTCCTCTCGACCCACTCGCCGCCGGGCATCCCCGGCACGGCGCGGAGCTCTAGGATGCGCGCTCGTGAGACGACTGAGAGAAGCGTTGCGCACATGGCGATGGATGCGCGAGCACAACCTGATCAACCGTCATTTCGTGTTGCTCGGAGCGCGTTGGCTGTGGCTGAAGCTTCGCTACGGCAAGCGCTTCCAGACCGAAGGCATGTGCTTCATCTGCCCGCGCGTGAAGTTTGAGATCGGCAGGGACGCTACCTTGCGCATGGGCCGCTGGTCGTGGATCGGGCACGACTCGAAGATCAGGGTGCACGAGGGCGAAGTGTCGATCGGAGCGAAGACCGTGATGGGCCAAGAGTGCACGATCTCCGCCTACCAGCATGTGTCGATCGGGCGCGAGTGCATCATCGCGGACAGGGTGATGCTGATCGACTTCGACCACGGCGTGGTGGAGGTGGAGCGCCCGATCCGCTTACAGGGGATCTACAAGCGCGACGTGAGGGTCGGCAGCAATGTTTGGATGGGTTATGGGTCGTGCATCCTGAGAGGAGTGAGCGTCGGGCACAACAGCATCGTGGGCACGAACGCCGTGGTCACCAAGGACGTGCCCGAGAACGCGGTCGTGGGCGGTGTGCCCGCGCGGGTGTTGAGGATGCGCGATGCACCGCAGGAGATGCGCTGGGAGTAAGGCTGGCGCTGGCCGGGAGCAGGCCTAGCGTCGCTTGTGCGGCGAGCGGAGCCTCGAGCTCCTTTCTACATGCGGTACGCGCGGTGGATGCTGTGCTGTGAGGTTAAGGAGGTTGGCGGTAGATTGGCCTGAGGGAAGCCGTCGGTAGCTGAGGAGGTCGCTTTCGAGCACTGTGGGATGACCGGGGAGCGCTGCATCGATCACACGCTCGACAATCGGCAGGAACGTCTTCGGGTCAACCAGCACGACCAGCCTCGTGTGGATAGCAATCCTCCTGCCATTGGCGTTGTAGCTGGTGGGAGCGCTTTCGAGCTCCCACAGCGATAGACCGTCGCGACGCTCACGACCCACGAGCCTCATCAGGCCTTCGCGGTAGAGCGCCCGATAGAGCGCGACACCTTCCACTCCGTCGAGGGTGACCTCACCGAACACCATCCTGAGCTTCAGGTCACGAGCAGCCGGTACGCGAGGGACAGTGCTTACTTCGAGGCGGCCGCGGTACCACGTTTCGCGGCGCCCTGGCGCGGACGCCGATTCGCTGACGTACGTCTCCCGCTTTCCGTCGTACGCTTCGGTGAATATCACGCGCTCCCGTCGCAGCCCCATGCGAGCGTCGTCCCATTCACGCTGGCGCACGATGCTTCCGGCCTGGATGCCCCGCTCGATATGAGTAATGAAGTCCGCTTCCACGATCCCGGAGTGGGGCGAGGTGGCCGCGTAGGCCGCCGCCGCCACATTCACGCTCGGACCGGAGGGGCCCGAGCTGAGCACCATCCCTACGACGCTCGCGGCTATGCAGATGGGAACGGCGACGAGCGCGCGACGGCGCACCCGCGAGCCGTTGCCCATCGGCGAGCGTGCATCGCGCCGTCCGCCGATGTCGGGTATAGGAGCGTCGTCTTCGATCAGACGGCGCAACCGCTCGGGCGACTCGACTGCCGGCCGGTCGAGCACAGGGTTGGCCGCCGCCAGGCGGGTCATCGCATCAACGGTCATGGGGATGCCTCCATCGATAGTGACGAGCAAGTTGTTGGATCGGAACGCTCACTGGAGAGCGCCTGAGTCAGCCGCCGCCGCGCGCGCAATAGGCGCACGCGTGCGGTCGCCGGCTTGATGGCAAGCACAGTCGCGGCCTCGGCAGGCGAGAGGCCGTCCCACGCGATCAGCAGCAATAGCTCCAGATCGGACTCGCTCAGGCGAGCAAGCGCCCCCGCCAGCGCGGCATCGGTGATGCCCGCAAGCGCGCCATCCTCGGATGTCGCGCCGGTCAAATCGCTTGCCGGCTCTGCGGCGAAATCGTCGGGCGCCTCCAAACTCAAGTCGCCAACCGTCTGAGTGAGGCGATCGCGCAGCGCTCCTCGCCGGCGCTCGCCGCGGCGCTGCGTGCTGAGCACCCGCCTGGCGACGCCGAGCAGCCAGGGCAGCGGATCGACGGGGACCTCCTCGAAGCGCCGCCAACACACGACGAACACCTCGGCGACGACGTCATCAACCGTCGAGGCCGCCGCCCGGCGCAGAACGTATGCCTTGACCGCCTGGGCGTACTTCGCATAAAGCAGCTCGAATCGCAATCGCCTCTCCACAACCACTATGTGGCCAGATGCCGTTGAAGCGTTACATCTCGGCTCAGTCGACCGACCCGGCCGGCACCACCCATTCGCAGGACTGACCCGTCGCTGCGGCGATCAGATCGAAGTCGCTGTCGTAGTGGAGGACCGTCAAGCCATCGGCCTCTGCGGCGGCGGCAACGAGCAGATCCGGCAACTTGCGCCCACGTTGGTGCCTGGCTGCAAGCAGGCGCTGTACCTGCTTGGCGCGACGCACGTGCTCGGCGGTCGTATCGAGCGGTGCAAATGCTTCAACGGCATCGGCGAGACGATCCCACTCGGCTGCGTTGCGTGCTGAAAATCCGATCTCCAGGTCGCTGATGCCGGCGCGGGCCAATTGCCCGAGCTGTACACGTGGCTCGATCGCCTTGCGGACCGTGAGCTCGCGCAACCGCGTGAGGACACTGGTATCGAGAAGATGCGTCAGCGCCATGCATGCTCGCGCGGCACGAGCTCAGCGTCGGCGAGCGCGTCCAGACGCTCTTTGACAATCGTGCCGCGATCCTCGCCGACCAGTCGCAGGGCACGATTGACCGTCTCCTTGATCGTGTCTACGCCAAGTTGAGCGCGTGCGTTCACGAGCGCTTGCTCATCTATGTCGACTAGATGCTTTGCCATAAAGGCCAGTATATATCATTTCTCTCGAATATATACTGAGATTGATGCGACGCTCACCCCCCGGCGAGCGCTTTGTGCACGGCCTCCCCACGCCGGGTAAGCATCCAGGCGTTGGCCTCGCCCTTTGCTCGCCCTTCGCCCCGGTTCTCGATCAGCCCCGCACCCAATAGTCGCATGAGCAGGCGCGACATCTGGCCCTCGTCCGCAACGCCGGATTTGTCCGCGATCAGACGATTGGATGGATAGCGTCCCCACCCACCTTCGGCGGCGATCGTCGCAAGGACGCGCGCGGTGCGATGGGTGAAGCGGATCGAAAGGCCCTTGAACGGATCCTTGATCGCATCGTCGCTCCTCCGCTCCGCCTTTGGGGTCTTCTTCTCCAGCTCGCAACTCGCGGCAGCAGAGCCAAGATAGGGGTGAACGATCATTGCCATCAGCCCACCGGTGAGTTCGCTCAGCGATTGCGAAGCGTCGTTCGGCAGCATCCCCCCTATCCGGGGACCCTCGCTCGTTGCCCTTGTCAACCCATTGATGAGCATGATCGTATTGCCCTATCTGGGAGTGGCCGCACACGAACGGACCCGCGGGATCGCGGGCGCGACAAAACGGAGCTGAACGCGCCTAGCACGCTCGAGTGCTCCTGCAGGCATCCTCCAAAGCGAGACGCCCGCGGATGACCAAGCCGAGCGCTGTGCCCGACGAGACGACGAAACCGACCTGCGGCTAGCTGAGAGCCGGCCCTGCCAGAGAGAGAGAGAGAGAGAGAGACGCGTCAGCGACGCTGACGCGTCCTATTACGCCGGTGCGAGAAGCACACGGACTCTCAAGCACGTTATTCCCCAATGAAACCACGCGAAATACAACTCCCTCTCAGAAGCGACCCGGTCCCTCTCCCAAGGTCCCCGGCAAACATTTAGCTGCCGGCCACAGAGACCGACCCAAACCCGACCTTATGTACATGCCCCGCCACCATCTGGCAGAAGGACTATTGGGTGTTTATACACGAGTCCTGAACTCATGTCAACCCTTACTTGTCTAAAAGATCCGCGAGGCGCCCGACTGACCTACCGGGGGCGTAGGCAGTCGCCGATGATCTCAGGAACCGAGCACAACGCTTGCATCGGCCTGCGGGGCCAGATTGCGCAACTGCGCTGTGCTCTCCCCCGGCCCCGCTGTCAGCGCGCGCTCGAGTCCGGCACGGTGGGCCTCGAAGCGATCTTGCGCATAAGAGACGGCCAGATCGCGGACGACCATGAAGGCCCAATCGGAGGACTGGAGCGCAAGCAGCTCACGCAGCGCTGCAGCGTCCGCATCGTGGCCGGCGGCGAGAGTTTGCAGCTCCGCCGCACGCGTCGCGAACGCCATGTCGGCAACGGGCGGCCCCGACCAGGTCGACAGGTTGCCGTCCTGACCCCATGTACTGGCCTCCCACTCCACGTCGTCAAGCGGCGCCGGATCGCGCATCGCAGCGGCCTCGTCGAGACGCACGAGCGACAGGCCCTGCGCGGCGCACTCGTCCACGACCGCCCTCAACCACCCTACGCCCTCATACCACCAGTGCCCGAGCAACTCGGTGTCAAGCGCGCACACGACCAATCCGCCACCGGGCAGCGCGTCCCCGCTCTCAGCTGCCTCGTTGGCGACCCTGAGCCGCTCGATCGTCGCGACGACGAACTCCCGGGCGTGCTCGCGGGCGAGGCCGAGCGCGAGCTCGTGGTCATAGGCACTGCCGTCGTTGGCCCATGGTTGATGATGGTGGACGGTGTGGTGGTGATAGTCGCGATAGCTGCCATGCGCGGGGTAGCCCTCGTCGCTCCACACACGCGCGATCGTGGCGCGGTCGATCGGGACGAGTACGACCCCCGACTCACCCACGAGCGGGCGCAGGTGCTCGCGTGCGCCTAGGCCGTAGCGATTGGTCAGCTCCACGCACGTCGTGCGCACGCCGGCTTCCTCCAGCAACGGCTCGAGGTATGGAACGTGGGCGCACTCGGGCAGCCAGAAGCCACCTACCCATCCGTTGCCAAACCGGGTCCTGTGGGAGTCCACGCCGATCTGTACCTGGGCGCGCACGCCGGCATCAGTCGCGAGCAGCGGCAGCACCGCGTGCGTAGCGCTCGAGGTCCACTGAGCGTGGCGCCCGAGCGCGCCCAGCAGATCTCCCCGGCGCTCGCGAAAGCGCGCGAGCACGTGCTCGTATTCGGCCCACGAGCGCTCGAGCTCGCGCGCGAGCACGTCATGGCCACCCTCGCGCAGCCCGGCTATGTCTTCAGCGTGTGTCCCGCGCCGCACCTCATCGACGAACGCTTCGAAGCGCTCACCCACACCTGGAGCTTCGAGCTGGTCGCACAGGACCGGCGTGAGCGACAGCGTCAGGGGGGCGCCCTCGTCCAGCAGGTCGAGCAACGGCAGATAGGAGCCGGCGATCGCCTCCCACAGCCACTCCTCGCCGAAGGGCCAGGTGCCGAAGCCCTCGACATAGGGCATGTGCGTATGCAGGACGATCGCCAGCTCCCCCGCGGGGGAGGACCGTCTCATGGCCGAGCAGCCGTGAGACGGTGAGCAGCTGCCTCAGTCACGGGCGGCAAACGGCGATGAAGTCGAGCGCCTTGTCGAGATCCGCGTCGGCCGCCGAGCGCAGGACAAAGTCGCTGGCGGCGATCGCCGGCGTGAACCAGTCGTAGAAGGGCTTGGTCAAGTGCAGGCGCGGATGGATCGCATCCCAGCCGAGCTTCAGGGCGAGTGCGTGCACATGCAGCTTGCGCGCGTGAAAGAGCCCGTACATCTCGACCTTCGCAAACGTGCCGCGGCACAACTGCTCGAACTCGCTCGAGCGATACTCGTGCACGTGCCACGGATTGTCCGAGCGCTCGGCGCCCTTGGGGGCGAGCGTGAGCACATTGGGCGTCGATACGAAAACGACGCCTGTCTTCCCCACAAGCGAGCGGAAGTGCGCAAGCACGGCCGCGGGGTCCTGCAAATGCTCGATCGTCTGCAGGAACACGACCGCATCGGCCGGCTCGGGGAACGTCTCCACGAGGTCGCGTGCGAAGCGCAGGTTCGAGCGCCGGTAGCGCAACCGCGCGTGCTCGTGCGCCTCAGGGTTGGCGTCCACGCCAACCACGGACGCGGCGCTGCCGGCGAGCACGTCCGAGCCATAGCCCTCGCCGCAGGCCATGTCGATCGCGCGCAGGCCACCGACACGCGCGGCGATCCACTCGTACACCGCGAGGTGACGGCGAAACCAGTAGTTCTCCTCGGGCACGTCCGGCAGTGTGCGCTCGCCGGTGAGCGCGAGCGGGGGCACGCCCTCGGGCTGGTTGCCCTGCTGGAAGAGCGGCGCGGGGGCGGGCGCGGAAGGGCCGGACACGGGGCGCGAGTATACGTGCCGCGGGTGTGCCTCAGCAGTGCGCATCGGCCGTGCCGGTGCCTTATTGTGCCCGCCGTGACACCATCTCTCAACGCGGAGGAGATCCGCGACGTGAACACTCGCTACCACGACGTGGCGGCCAACCATTACGACGCAAAGTGGGGCATCGACTTCGGCGACGTCGGTGGGGGGCAGGTCGTCTCCAAGGTGCGCAAGGCGCTCGGCGGCGACCCCGGCCGCTTCGCTCGCTCACTGGAGATCGGCTCGGGCACCGGCTACTTCACGCTCAACCTGATGCGCGCCGGGCTGATCGGCGAGGCGACCTGCACCGACATCTCCCCGGGAATGCTCGCCGCGCTGAGCGCGAATGCCGAGCGACTTGGCCTCGACGTGACGACGGTGCCCACCGACGCCGAGCAACTGCCCTTCGAGGACGCGAGCTTCGACCTCGTGATCGGCCACGCGATCCTGCACCACATCCCAAACCTCGCACAGGCGTTTCGTGAGTTCGCGCGCGTGCTCGCTCCCGGCGGCACGGTCCTGTTCGCGGGCGAGCCCTCGCGCTACGGCGACCGCCTGGCGAAAGTGCCCAAGCGTGCCGCGGGTGCCGTTGCGCCGCTATGGCGGCGGGCGATCGGAGCACGTCCGGCGCCACCAGCGGACGGGGGCGCACCGGAGGCGTCGCTGGAGGGCTTCGTGGACGTGCACGCCTTCTCCCCCGGCGAGCTCTCTGGATTTGCGCGCGACGCCGGCTTCACCGACGTGCGCGTGACCGGAGAGGAGCTGCTGGCCAACTGGTTCGGCTGGACCAACCGCACCCTGGAGGCCACCGCCCACCCCGAAGACGTCCCCTGGGGTTGGCGCAACTACGCCTACCGTGGCTACCTGGCGCTGCAGGGCGTCGACAGGCGCCTGCTGGAGTCGCGGCTTCCACCAGCGATCTTCTACAACCTGATCGTCACCGCACGCAGGCCGTAGAGGCAGTGGTCCTTCGGACCACTGGATGAGAATGGATCAATGGGAGCCGTAGAAGCTCATCGATTTCCTGGCCAACGAGCGTTGGGTTGAAATTGGGCGCACAAACCGCAATGCCGCTGTTCCGCCACGGACGCCCGCTCAAGCGTTGGCGCTATGTGGGAGTGTTCGGCGAGCGATTCATGATCTGCGCGGCCTCGGTCCAACTTGGACCCGCGCGTCAGACGTTCTGGGCGGTCTTCGAGCGCGCGACCGGTGTGATGACCGAACGCACCCGCATGGTCCCACGACGTGGAGCACTCGATCTGACACCAGGCCGGCTGCTGATCCGCGACGACGCGGTGCTGCTCGACCTGACGCTCGACGAAGACGAGGGCATCGAGACGACGTGCCCCACCGGCCGCTCATATGTGTGGACGCGCAAGCAGGCGGGCGTTCGCGCCCACGGCACTCTGGTCCTGGGCGCCCGTCCACCGATTGAGATCGACGCGCTCGCGGTGATAGACGACACAGCCGGCTACCACGCACGTGTGACCGAGTGGTGGTGGGCAGCCGGCGTCGGCAACGCCCCCGACGGCACACCACTCGCGTTCAACCTCGTACAGGGCGTCAACGACCCGGCTTCCGGAAGCGAGCGTGCAGTGTGGGTCGCAGGGGTTCCCCGCGAGGTACCGCCCACGCGCTTCTCGAGCAATCTGCGCACAATCACTTCGGGCGATGGCTCTGAGCTTTGCTTCGTGGCTGAGGCCGAGCGCAGCCGGCAGGACAACCTCCTGATCGTGCGCAGCGACTACCGGGCTCCGTTTGGCGCTTTCAGCGGCACGCTGCCGGGCGGCATCCAGCTCGCGCAAGCGCTCGGAGTTGCGGAGCATCACCGCGCGCTCTGGTAAGAAGCGCCGTGAGGGCGATCTGAGGCTAAGGGGAGATCTTTTCGGTTCCGGCGAATGTGGTGTGGATGGCTTGGCCGCGTGAGGTGAGTGACCAGGCGTTTGGCTTGCCGCGGATGTGACCCTCGCCGCAGTTCTCAACTAGGCCTACTGTCTGAAGGCGACGGAGAAGACGGGACATTTGGCCCTCGTCGTCGATGCCGGATCTCTCGGCAATCGAGCGGTTGGATGCCCCTGGCTCAGTGGCCATCGTGGCGAGCACTCGTGCTGTGCGGTAGGTGAAGCGGATCGAGAGACCCTTGAAGGGATCCTTAAGCGCATCGGCGGTCGAGACGGGTGCTTTCGGCGTCGGACGGTCGAGCTCGTGGCGAGCAGCGACAGGTCCGAGGTAGGGGTGCAGGATCATCCCGGTGAGCGGATTGGCGAGGTCCGCCAGTCGAGAACCCCCCGGGGCACTGGGCTGACCGGTGCCTCGCGGCACGCTGTCGCCTTCGAGCAGGCGCGCGTGGATCACGGACAGGGCGCCGCCAACGACGCCCTCAGCCGTGAGCGGCAATGGCTCATCGCCTGGCTTGCAGTCAGCTCGACCCTCATCAACCGCGGCAACGAGCGCGGCTAGAACGCGCTTGCGACGCGCCATCACCGCTGGACCCGCACGCGGCGTCTCCACCACGCACATGCGTGCAAGATCGGGCTGCTCGTCGAGCTGTTCGAGCAACGCGAGCAAACCCGCGCGAATGCGATCGCTCCACGTGCGCTCGCGCCGGGCGACAACGACCTCCTCGGAGATCCGCTGGATTGCCCGCTCGAACGCAGCGAGGAAGCATGCTTCGACGTCCTCGAAGGCTTCGTAGAAAGTGCGACGCGAGACACCCGCCCGTCGTGAGATCGATCCAACCGTCGCGGCCTCGACGCCGTCGTCGCTCAGCAGTTCACCGATCGCAAGCAAGAGGCGCCGACGCTGCATCTCACCAACGTGCGCACCCTGACGCTTTGCCTGCGCAAGCGAAGCCCGGTTGCCATTGATCCCCATGCCCACTAACGACTCCGACTGCTCGACATGACACCACGGCTACCGTTGGCGCTCATGGCACGCTCCACCTGCGCGCCCTTCTCGGTAAGCACCCATGCGTTCGGAGCACCCTTGCCGGGTGCAAGGCCACTGTTGTCGACGAGCCTAAGCCGCTCCAGGCGACTCAACAGCTTCGATATCTGGCCCTGATCCCCGATCCCAGCCGCATCACCGACCTCTCGGTTCGACGCCCCGGGTTGCGAGGCGACGGACATCAGTACGCACACAGTGCGATAGGTCAAGCGCATCTCCAGATCACGCAGCGGGTCCAAGCCTGCGGGCTCAACGCGGGAGCGCGCATTCGGGAGGGGGACTTCCAACTCCTTGCGCGCCGCGGCCGAACCGAGATAGGGCAACACGATCATGCTCATCAGGGGATTCACCAGTTCCACCAAGAGTCCGGAACGCGGTTGCTCTATGCGTGCATCCCCAATGACGGGGGGCAAGCGTGTAAGCAATCGTGCGTGGATGATCGATAGGGCGCCGCCGACGATGCCCTCGGCTGTGAGGGGCGGTAGTTGTGAGCCGGCTTTGGACACCGTGCCTCCTTCGTCTACGAGGGCGATGATTTGGGCGATACCGCGCTGGCGGCACTCGAGCGCGCGGTGGCCCGCGCCAAGCGAGCCGACGACAAGGAGCTGCCCTATATCGGGCTCCACGTCAAAGAGCACGAGCAATGCCGTGAGCACTGTCCTGACTCGTTCAGTCCATTTCGCCTCGGGGTCATACCCGGCAAGCACGTAACGCGATGCTTGGGCGATGCCCCCGTCAAGACCGGCCAGAAAGCAGTCTTCGCGATCGGCAAACAGCTCATAGAACGTCCGGCGCGAGACACCAGCCCGGGCTACGATGCGCGCGACGGTGGCGCCTGCAAAGCCCTGCTCGCTTGCGATCTCGACCATCGCCGAAACTATCCGCGCACGCTGTATCTCAGCGACCCTCGCACGTCCTGTCGCTGATACTCCATTGTTTGTGATGCTGAGGCGCGTGTCGCGCGCCCCAGCATTCTCATTACGAGAGGGCATGACAGATACACCTCTAGTTCGTCTTTCTCGGCCTGCTTGGCGCCATAGCCGCCTGTACAACCTAAACTCCTAAGGTGCAGTCACGGCCCAACTTCCTTGAATGACGCCTTCTTCTTCTATTTTTCCATTGTTTTGAAAATCCATGAGCAATATGGCTCCAGCCTTTGCGGCGCCGTTCTGACAAACGGCATACATTTCCGACGGCGGACACACCTGTGCCACAAGGATTTTACTCGTCGTCGGCGCTTCTATGTCGGCTTCACCCTCGTAAACGCAGAGCGTGCCTTTGCTCGCCTTCGGTTCGTCCACAGTTCCAAGACATTCAGTGGGCGGTTGAGCACCGTTTTCTTTCTTCTGCTCTTCAAGGGTTACAATGTGGACTTCGCTACTGCCAAGAGGGCTCGCTAGTGGAATGGAGAAGGAGATCGGACTAAATCCAACGCCTTCTTCACGAAATCTCTGACTGGTCCATGTGCCTGTCTCCGTTTCTCCGGAGGGGAGGGTCTTACCGAATCCGCCGCCCGTGCCGTTTTTGCCCGCCGGGCCCGCGGGACCGGCGGCGCCGGTTTCGCCCTTGGGTCCGACTGCACCAGTTTCGCCCTGGGGCCCTTGTGGACCTTCTTTGCCTTCTTTACCCGCAGTGCCTTCCTTGCCGGTGGCTCCTTCTTTACCGAGCGCTCCTTCTTTACCGGGTGTGCCTTCCTTGCCCGATACTCCCTGCGCTCCAGTCTTACCGACCAAGGATTTGAGCACTCTCGGGCTGATCTGCTTAGTCGAGGTAATCACGTATTTACTCGCGGCATACGCGCCACCAGTCATCGCGAACAAGACTACGAGCGTCATCAGCACATTCGTATACGTAAAGCGCTTGCGTACCCTGGAGATCATTTGGTCGAACCTTTCTTCTTGACGTTACGAGCAGTCTTCTTCGCCTTCTTCTTGACTTTGATCTTGTGCTTTGCGCAGCCCGTGGGTGCGATGGGTGTGCTGGTGTGTATTTCGGCGCCGTTCTGTCCGATGAATGCTGTGGGCATCGCGAGTTTCGCGGCAGTGCAGAGGTTTCCGTTGGCTGCAAGCGCCGAATACTGGTCTTGAGGTAGCGTGAGTTCGAAGGTGCCCACGGGAACATCAGGGATCGCCTTGAACGTGCTCGAGGTGATGCTCGTCTTCGGGTCGATGTACGTCGAGCCGACCAAGTGGACAGTCGCTCCATAACCTTGCAACACGATGATCAGATCAGGGAACGCTTCCCCACCATGCGAGACGAAATACGCTGGCCCTGTGAGTGCAACAGGCAAGACCGGTGTAGTGGCTGTCGCGTGTCCCACGATCGACGCTGCCGGGCAGGCTGCAGGGTTAGCTTCGAATGTCGCGGCCGTGCACGCCTTCTGCAAGGTCGTCAGCCTCGATGGGAGTTGCTTTGGTAGGTCTACCTTGACCTTCGCGATGTTCGCGTCATAGGGTCCGGCTGGATAGGTCAGTTTGACTGAGAGGCTGGCCCCGGCCTTCCTTGAGGTTTTGCCTGCTGTCTTGGCGGTGAGCTTTGGTTTGAATGCCAGGACCGCGCAGTTGGTGATCTGGAATGGCACTTTGACTGCTGCTGATGCTCCTTCGCTGCTGTCGAGGCTCCCGCCGACCTGCAATGGACTGCAGTTCGTCGGGTTGAACGTGAAGTCTGGTCGGTCGATGCTGACCTCAACGTGCTGGATCTGTAGTGGGATCCCATCAAGGATCGTTGGGATCTTGTACGGGCCCGTGTTATCCGTCGTGATCGTTAGCGCTGCCGTCAACGGGTCCACTTCGATCTTCGCGCGAACGATCACCTTCCCCAGATCAAACGGTCCGGCCTTCGCGGGGTTCACGATCGAGAGGCCGTACGGGGCGCCCTTATAGCCTTCGGTGATGAACACTTCGCCACCTGTGACTGTGTAGGGGTCTCCTCCGACACCAACGCTGACGGTCGTATGCCCGATCAGGGTTTCGGGACCACATGTACCAGCATTCGCCTGGGCTTCTTTACAGAGCTTGACCGTGGCCAATGTGCCCAACAATCCCGGGGGCATCGTCAGCTTGATCGCCTGCAGATTCTGACTGCCATCAGGTCTGCTCATGGTCATCGTGAACGGACTGAACCCTCCCGCCTGAATACTCGTCGTACCAGCAGTCAACGACGGACTAAACGGAAGTGGACTATGGCACGGACTCCCGTTAGGACCGGATATCACATCGAACGTCGAATCAGAATCCACAGATTCGTTACCTGTCCATGGCTCTATCGACGCGCTCGTCGTATATGCCCCACACAAGCCTGGCGTGCTCAACGGTGCTCGGTCCCCTCCAAAGAAGTGCAGTTCAAAGGTTTCAAACGGAAGCTGGGGCGTGTTCTTGAACGTCGAGACCAACTGACCCGTCACAGGATCCGGCACCACTTCGCCAGCGAGCTTTACGGTGGTACCTGAGATCGGGTCTTCGGCAACCACATACAACGCGACCAATGACCCGAACGGGTTCGCGTCCTGCGATGCCAAATACGCTGCTCCTTCAAGATCATTCGGCAGCAAAGGTGTCTTTATCTTCACGAGCCCGACCTTCGACGCTTCAGGACATGCGGACGGACCGTGACTATCGAGCGCTACCTGACTTTCAGAACACGACTGTAGACCGTCGGCACCCGCGGGATTCAGGCCCACCCCGGCGGGCAGCGCAACCGTCGTGTTCTTCACGTCGGCCTCCGCCAAACCATTGGGGTTCAGGCTCACATCCTGAGGTACGTGCACCGCTACTGCCAACCCTGTCGGGGTGCTCCCCGCCTGCCCGTCCGGCGTGGCGCTGATCGAAGGATCGAACTGCAGGCGGTTGCAGCCATCCAACGCAGGCATCGGTTCAGTGTTAGACAACGACCCGACGGTCTGGGGTTCCTGCCACGAATCGGATTCCATCGTCGTCTGCAAGGGACCCGCGCAGGATGTAGGCAGCGCCAAAAACGGCGGCGGATGGACCTCTTCAAACGACGGGCACTTCCCTGTGCCACCGGCCGCTTCGGCGAACGCTCCTTCTAGACAGTCGAGCCCTCGCGCGCTGTCGTGGCGTGGATCCCCGGGTACCCCCCAGAACGTCACTTCGCTAGAGAGGAATTCCGCGGTCTGGGTGATGTTCGTGACACTCACCGTCACCCCATAGTCACCACCCGTGCGTACCGAAGTATCCAGCAGCACCGGGAATTCTTTAAGAACCAGGAATCCAAAGCGCGCGGGCTCCCCTACCGCGGTTTCAACATTGTAAAGTGGTTGCGAGAAGGGGACTACGTAGCCAGACTCGACTACCGGCACCGCGACGACAACTCTCGCCACCCCCAAGACGGTCTGCGGTGAGCAATTATCTTTGAGGAACTGCGCCAGTGGGCACTGCGGAAACGGCGTCGGGTTGCCGATCAGGCCCGGAGGCAGCTTGAAATGCAGATCCTTGGTCAGTGCCACAGGCTTGCCACCGAGCGCATGCGTGCCTTCAGTCACTTCGACCGACCTATCTTCCAGGGTTTCGTTGAACGCCAGTGTGGTCGTGAACTGAAATGGGTGGGACCCAGCCTGCGTATCCACCCCCCCACCCTCTTCTTCCGGGCGCATTTCATAGGTATTCACGCCAAACGGGGCCGGACTATCACTGACGGTGAGCAACTGCTTGGCTGTAGCACCCACGACTCCACCACCCGTGATCGTCGCTTCGTTGACTTCACCTGACTTCGCCCCAGGCCTCAGGTCGACAAGGACACGCATCTGGATCTGTTCGTAAGGCGGCACGCTCGTCGCGCCACCGCTGTTCTTCCCTGTGAACGTGCAACTGAGTGACCCCATCGAGCATTCAAGGGGATAGCTGAGCTGATGCGTGACGCGTTCATCGGCGAACCCTTCGACCTTCACCGCCTTCAAACCAGACGGAAGTTTGTCAATAATCGTGATCGGCTGCGTCGCTGGATTCGCGTTCGCGTCTCCCAGATTCACGGCGGTCACCAAGATCTGGCCATCCGGAGCACCGTTGGAAACCGCAGTCATCGATATGCTGCCTTCTTCTTCCCGGCCTTCAATAGACAGTTTTAGGTGTTTTTCGGCTACTCGCATGAAGCCGAGCGGCTGATCGATAAGTTCGCCCGTGAACTCGATTTCATACACTTCAAATTCGTTGTCGTTACCTGAGCCCGGACCACCGTTGACCTGCACGTTTCCGGCACCATACAGTTCTTCAAGGGCCACCTGCACCTGTTCAGGTTCCTCACCCACCGCCAGACGGGTACGACGACCCGACCCACCACGTTCCAACTGATACACGCCTTCGGTCGCGCTGACGGTGAGCCTCTGCACCTCGGCTTTGGCGTGCCCCGGCTGCAGATATGTCGGCCTGGAAGTAGAGCTAAAATGCCACCACGGCGACTCAGCAGAGGCAGGCGCCGCGTCCGCCGATCCAGCCAATAGACCGACTGCTAGCACACCAAGAATGCCATTTCTAATCGAACGCACCACCTTTATCCCCTGCCCTTCCGCTTCGAGCTGGCCTTCTTAGACTTCTTCTTTGCCGGTCCATACTTCTTCCGAGCGCGCCGTTCACACACAAGACGTTGCTTGCGACCCTTCTTACCGCACGCTTTGAGTGCCTGGGTCAGCTTCTGCTCCCTCCTCAGCGACTTCGGCTTCACAGCTGACGCCGGAGTTGACGGGACCACATTGCCCGCACCCGAGAAGGTGGCGCTCGACGTCGGCCCAAAGATCGACGGCTGGGGCGAGGGAGCAGGCTTACACGCATCGCCCGTGAAGCACACCGGCGGAGACACCGGTGTAACCGGATAACACGGCACATCGGTAGTGCATTCGTGCGCGTCATAGACATCGAGCGCCGTGTCATAGTCCTGCGAGACGAGTTTCGCAAGCGTTATGAAGAACACATCGCCACCCGTTTCGCTCGCATCCATGAATGCCGATTCTTCAGGCGACGTACCGGAACTGATCAAGTTGACACAACCACCCGAGCGTTCGCTATACGTCGCACTCGTCGTATCACAATCACCGAGTCCTGGAGGCTCATACTCATACGTATCCTGAGTGCCATTCACGTCCTGCGGCACCAACGCATCGTTACTGTCGAAGAACAGTCGGCCGCTGTCTGATAGAAAACGTGGCTGGTACAGGTTTACATTAGGGAGGGCTTTGGTCCACGGCGGGAGGTTCGAGGCGACCCATGCTCCGCTAGAGAAGTCACCGCCCACGAACGAGAATTCGCCATATTCGACTCCGGTTGGTCGCGCGCCCGTCGGATCGCAGGACGTGCAGACCAGCCTGTTGGATCCGGCGTCATAGAGATAAACCTCCTCGTCGGCATGTCCACTGATTGCATCGCGCGTGTCATAGCCAGTCAGGTCTTCGTTTGACATGAAGGCGAGATAGCGACCATTCTGCGAGACCTTGTAGTCCGCCGCATGGTCTGTCGTTGCTGTCGAGAATATCTGTGTCCCGATAAACGGTCCTTCCGTTGTCGTCCATTCCCGCCCGTCGTAATGATCCACGATCAACTTGCCGCCAGCGCCCAAGAAGTACAAATAGGATGCGTCTTCACTCCCGCCGATCAGCATGCCACCGGACAGACCGGTCAATTCCAGTTCGCACGTCATTACACCGCCCACTTCCACTATCCGACACTCATAGATACCTCCGCCGGCAGCGCTTATCAACTGCTTGGAGTCGGTGAAGAGCACCCTGGATCCATCGCTGCTGGCGTAGAGGAACTGGGCATCGTCTTCGCTCGGTTCTCTAACTCCCTGTGCGACATCCAGATGCACCGATTCGTCCTTCGCGAAATCGTGCACATAAAGATGACCGCCATTCGAAAAGAAGACCGAACCGCCATCCGAGAGCTGATGGTTTAGCGGCGACAGTTCACCCGCATACACGCCCACCCCACCTTCGCTCTTAGGCAATGGGTAAAGCGGCTGCAACTTCCCATCCGACCACTCATAGAAGTACTTTCCTTCAGCCCGTTCATTTGAGGTGGATGTGAGCTGCGCGACGGACCACATAACGATGTGGCTCGCGTCTGGGGTGGCATCGACCAAGCGCGGGCCACAGACGAAATGTTCACATTCGCCGTTGTTCTCTTCGCCAAACACCGCACCTGGCTGCGTGTTCGCGTCTGTCACCAGTGGTCGATAGCACGACGTCTGACAGTGTTCGTTGACGTTTCCGTTCAAATAATCGGTGCGCATGTACGGCGTTGCTTCAGTGGCTTCAGGCGACAGCGCATCGAAATTGCCAAAGGGCGTAACGATCCCACGCGACAAATCTTCGGAGAAGAATCGATACTCGCCACCGTTGCCGAGTGACGGACCGGTGCCTTCATGGTGAGGGAGCGCGATCACCTGAGAAGACCAGCCTGAGGGACCACGCGTCGAAAGCACCGATGCTTCATTTGTATTGCCCTGCGGTTCCGCTTCGGTGGGCTGACTCGCCAGATCGATCATAGCGTCACCATCCGCGGAAGCCTCGGCTACGAACGGATCCGCGTCGACTCCGTTCAAGTCTCCGTAGTCCTGTCCGAAGATCAAAGCGCCATCCTTATCCGCCGGTGTGACCAACTCCCAGGACCGCCCGTCCGGCAGGGACAGCGCCCCGCCGCTGCGCTGCGTGGTGAACGTCTGATCAGCGCCATCGAACTCTTCCACTTTGCCGGCTTCCACTTCACTGAACATCACGACGCGGTAGTGATAGATCGTGTTCGCTTGCAATCCCTGCACGTGGCGGCTGAATTCCAGGTCACCTTCGCCGGAGCCCACAGCTATCCCGGGTGGAGCAGGCAGATCGTTACCATAGCTACTGGTCGTGCCGTACTGGAAATAGAAGGACGTCGGCGCCTTGTGCGGGTTGATCGTCGCGTCGAACGTCACCGATTCGGCCGTCGCCGCGGAGACCGCCGCAGCGTCCAATCTTGGACCGGGTGTCGTAAAAGACTGGACTTCCGAGGATTCGCCAGGGTTCGTGCCGCTCGCGTCATTGGCCCGCAACAGGTAATAGTAGGTCGTATCAGGTTCAAGTTCGCTAAGCTGCGCTTCCACCGGCACCGGACTTTCGCCTTCGGCGACCGGCTCCGAGCATGCCGCTTCCTGCCCGAATGAGGTCGTCGTCCCCCACAGAAACTGACACGTAGCCACGCCGGCTTTGTCAGGGTTGACCGTTCCGGTGAGAGTCGCCGACCTGGCCTTCATGTCTGAGGTAGTCCCGGTAGTGACGTCGGGGATCACGACATCAGGCCCGAAGACCTTTACTGCCTTATTGCCTTCGCTTCGGTTGTCGGCTATGTAGACCTGATGGGATTCTGGGTCGACCCCGAGCGAGAAGACGTCATATATGTTGCCTCCAGGAGAGTCAGAGCCGGTGATATGGCCCAGGTAGGCACCCGTAGAGCTGAACTCGTCGATTACCGTCGGATAGTAGTCTTCTGTTACGTAAATCTCACCGTTGCCGCTATCCACGGCAAGGTCAAAAGCCCCGTTGAGCGTCTGCGTTGATGAGCGACCGACGATCTCGTGTACGAAGCTGTATTCGCCGAGCACGGTGGGTTCAAACACGTCGATCGTGCTGCTTGATCCTTCTTGGCTCCCGTCGAGGACGATAAGATCGCCGTTGCTCTGGTTCACCGTCATCCTGGAAAGGAAACGGAAAGGTTCAGTTGGCGAGACGCCTGTTATGCGCCCGACATAGTGTTCTTCACCATTCGCTTCGGGATGGAGAACGTCTATTATTCCCTGAGAGGGAACCGCCACATACACGTCGCCTTTGCCTTCATCCAACGGATCGGTCGATTTGTCCACCGCGATACCCGAGATGCGTGAGCCGAAAGATTTGCCGGGCGTATCCTTGCCGGTCCAAGTTGCGTGCAACGCTCCCGCTTCATCAAACACCCCGACGGCAGGTACTCCGTTTGCCAGTCCACCGATATAGATCGCCGCTTCACCAGTCGTGTTTCCAATCTGGATACCGTCCGCTTGGCTAAATACGAAAGATGCGGGGCTTAGGAACTGCGAGAGAAACGCGCCAGTCGACGCGTCGAACTCATCAACCCGTGAGCTGCCACTGGGTTTTTCAGCTATCCAGAGGTGGCCAGAGTCAATGGTCATTGATTCCATGGAGCTCAGTGGACCGGGCGCCGGTGCGCCCGAGCTCGCCGGGACTTCGGTGATCTGCGACAGATAATCGTGGATCACCTCAGCCTGAGCGGAGATACCCACGAGAGCCAATCCTCCCAAGGCCGCACATAGTGAGATCAAACCGGTCAAGATCGACTTACGAGCGTTCATCGCACAATCCCCTCTTCACACACACCCGGACACGAGACCCGCCCGAGCCCGGGCAGCACAAGACCGCCACGGGCACACCACCCGCGACGGCAGAAGAACAACAAACTGAAAGCGCGCCTACAGCGCGAGGAAGACCAAACCGGGCCTTGTGCCCAGAGTTGTGGCGGAGCCGACCGAGCTTTAGCTGGTGAGCGGCTCGGCCAGAGAGAGAGAGAGAGAGAGAGACGCGTCAGCGACGCTGACGCGTCCTATTACGCTCGTGTGTGAAGCACACGGACTCTCAAACACGTTATCCCCAAAAGAAACCACGCGAAAAACAACTCCCTCTCAATAACGACCCAGTCCCTCTCCCAAGGGCCCTGCTGAAACCGGTTAGCGTCAGACCACAGGGTCCAACCCAAAACCCGACCTTATGTTTGCTCGGCACTCCATGTGGAACGTCGAGTCAATGGGTGGTTATACACGAGTCTTGAACTCCTGTCAACCCATGAGTTGAGGAAAGTCAAGGGGCCGATATGCGCGGCGCTACCTCGAGCCCCCCGCAAACGGTCTCCACGACCATCTGCTTAGCGCGCTCGAGATCCTCATCGCCCTGCGGCAACAGCCCAAAGATCCAGCCCGTGAGCACTTGCTCGATCGCGCCGTAGAACGTCATCGCGGCGAACTCCGCATCGATCTCAGCCTTGAAGACTCCCTCCTTCTGGGCCTTGGTGACGATCTCGCCGATCAGGCGATACGCCTCGCGGATCTGGCCGAGATGCGTCTGGCCGAACGAGTTGGCCGCGCGCGTGACCTCGACGATGATCACCTTCATCAAATCGGGGTCGTGGCGATAGCTGTCGACGATGAACGACGCGATCGCGCCGAGCTTCTCGCGTACCGGCTTGGGCTCGCGGTCGACCTCGCGGATCATCTCGAGCATCACGCCCCAGCGCTCCAGGAACAGCGTGTTGAGCACTTCCTCCTTGGAGGGGAAGTAGTGATAGAGCAGCCCGTACGCCACGCCGGCCTCATCGGCGATGTCGGACACGCGGCACGCGTGAAAGCCTTGGCGCGCGAACACGCGCACCGCGGCATCGAGGATCGCGCGACGGCGATCGGGTACGGACTTGGCTCTGGTGGAGCTCACGCGTACGCCTCCGGACGGCGATGTGAGAGCAGCGGCACGCGCTTGCGGATGTCCTGCTGGAGGGCGAAGTCCATCTCGGCAACGACATAGCCAGATCTCTCGCTGTCCGCGCGTGCGAGCACCGTCCCCCAAGGATCCACGATCAGCGAGCTGCCACCGGAGTGATGGCCACCCGGATGCTCGCCGACCTGGTTGGCGGCTACGACGAACACCTGGTTCTCGATCGCGCGGGCGCGCACGAGCGTCTCCCAGTGGTCGCGCGTGGTCGGCAACGTGAATGCGGCAGGCAGCGCGACGATGCGAGCCTCGCGCAGCGCGAGCACGCGGAACAGCTCGGGGAAGCGCAGGTCGTAGCAGATCGCCACGCCCAGCTTGGAGCCGTCCGCCAGCTCGCTCACGACGATCTCATCCCCTGGCTCGTCGGTGTCGGACTCGCAGTAGCGCTTGCCCTCGATCTCCACGTCGAACATGTGCAGCTTGCGGTACACCGCCTCGATCTCGCCGCCAGGACCCACATGCACACTGGCGTTCGATAGCTTCTCGCGGCCCTCGACTCGCTCGGCAATCGAGCCAGCGATGAGATCTATTCCCAGCTCACGGGCCGTCGCTCGCGCCCAGGAGATCGCGCTGCCGGCGAGCGTCTGCGCGCCGGCGCGCAGGTCCTCCTGACTACCCATCACCGTCCACTTCTCCGGCAGCACGACCAGCGTCGCGCCGTCGGCCGCCGCGGCCCGCACATGCCCGTCGGCAGCGGCGATATTCGCCTCCACGTCCGCACCGGAGCTCAGCTGAATGGCTGCGGCCTTCACAGGGCCTCCGGTGTCGCGCCCGTCTCGACACGCGCCCAGCAGCGCATCGCCACGCCACTTGTCGGCATCCTCATATGTGGATAGATTGACTGGTCAGTCAATACCCTAACAATAGCGCCCACAACGACTGGACGTAGGGCTAAGCGGTGGCCTTCCCGGCCCCCGCAAGCGTCGCGGGGGACAGCGCCTCCGATAGCCCGTCGTTGCCTATGCCGGGACGCCTACCTTGCGCCCCGGCGCCCTCGCCGAGCGAGGGCATGATCGATACGTATCTATTTCTTCTTCTTGTGGCTGTGGTGCTTGCTTGGTTTCTTCGCCTTCTTGGTCTTTGCCTTTGGGCAGCCGGTGACGCTGAGCTTGGTTGACTCGTGGATTTCCGCGCCGTTTTGTGCGACGAACGCTGTGGGCATAGCGAGTTTGCTCTTGCATAGGTTGCCGGTGGCCGCGAGCGCGGAGTAGCGACCCTGGGGCAGGTTCAGTTCGAAGCTGCCGACGGGTGCGTCGGGGATCGCGTGGAACGTGCTGGAGGTGATCCCGGCTTTGTTGATGAATGTTTCGCCGTGCACGTCCAGCGTAACGCCATACCCTTGTAGGACGATCACGAGTTCGGGGAACTTCGCGCCACCGTATGACACGAAATACGCGGGTCCGGTCAGCGGGACTGGTATCAGCGGCGTGATCGCGGTGGCGTGCCCCACGATCGACGCGGCGGGACACCCGGCGGAGTTCGCTTCAAACGTTTTCGCCGGACAAGCCTTTTGCAGGGTCGTGAGGCGTGAGGGTAGTTGCTTTGGTAGGTCGACCTTGATCTTGGCGATGTTCGCTTGGCTTCCGAACGGTGCTTTGGGATAGGTCAGCTTGACCGATAGACTGGCGCCGTTCGCGCGCGATGTTTTCCCTGACGTGGATACCTTGAACCCCGGTTTGAACCCCAGGACCGCACAGTTGGTGACCTGGAACGGCACGCCGATCGTGTCGGTGGCGCCTTCGCTTGAGTGGATCGTGCCGGTGACCGCCATCTTTGAGCAGTTCGTCGGGTTGAACTGGAAGTCGTTGCGAGTCGTGGTCGCGTTGACATGCTGTATTTCCAGAGGGACACCTTCGATACTCGTCGGGACCGCATCAGGAGTACCGGGCGGGTTACTGGTGATTGTGATCGCCGCGGTTGTGGGATCGACTTCGACCTTGCCCCGCACGAGCACACAGTCGCACGCGGGATGGTTGTTCTTCGTGTCCGCGAAGTCGAATGGGCCGGCCTTCGCGGGGACCTCGAACGTGATCCCAAACGGTGCGCACCCCGATGTTCCGACCGTACAGGCACCCGTGCCGTTGTAGGGGCCGGTGAGATAGAACTTGCCGCCGCTGACCGTGTAGGGCTCCCCGCCGACACCGACACCCACGGTCGTTTCGCCGATCAGACTGTTCGGGCCGCACTCGCCGAGGTTCGCTTGCGGTTCGGGGCACAGTTCAACACCCGTGAGGATCCCCGAGAGGCCCGGCGGCAGGTGCACTTCGATCGACTGCATGTTCTGTTCGCCGCTTGAGCGCGAGAACGTCGCGGTGAACGGAGAGAACGCACCGGCATTGACGCTCAACGCACCACCAGTCAACGACGGGGAGAACGCCGGCGCTTCGCCCGCATACACACATCGGCTGTGGTTCGGACCGGAGGTGATTTCAAAGCTCGACCGCGACCTTACCGGCGGGTTACCCGACCATGGCGTGTATGACGCTTCGGTCGTATACGTTCCACACCGCGACGGGGACGCCAACGGCGCGCGTTCCCCACCGAAAAAGTGCAGTTCGGCGTCTTCGAACGGCAGCTGCGGGGAATCTTCAAATGTCGAGACGATCTGCCCCAAGACCCTGCAAGTCATGCCGGCGATCTCTTCGCCCGCGCCCTGGCACAACTGGACCTTGCCCGCGAGCTTCACAAGCGACCCTGACACCGGATCTTCGACGACGATATACATCGCCACGACACTCCCGAACGGGTTTGCTTCCTGCGCCGCCAAATACGCGAAGCCCTTCAACGGGTTCGGCAACAGGGGCGTGTGGATCGTCGCTTCGCCGATCTTCGACGCGTTCGCACAGAAATCGATACCTGGTTCAAGCAACCCATTTTCCCCGGCGTTCAGCGCGCCGAGGCTGCCCGGTAGGTGCGGTGAGAACGCCAGGTTGCTGACGCCAGGCTCGGTCGGGGATTCCCGCGCACCTTCATAGCCGATCTGATTACCCGCGCTCTGCGGCTGATTGGCCAGGTTGCCGGTGCATGCCCCAAGACCGTCCCCGGCCGACGGGTTGATCGCGACGCCCGCAGGCAACTCGACAGTGATGTTCCTCACCCCAGACTCCGCCAGACCGCTACCACTGAGGACCGATTCCTGATCGACGTGCACATCGACGTTCAACCCGGTCGGCTTGCTCGCTTCCTGACTATCGGGCGTAACCTTGATCGACGGTTCAAACGGCAGACGGTTACAACCGTCGAGTGCTGGCATCAGCGCGGTACTCGAGAACGCGTGGAGATTATCGGGTTCCGCCCACGAGTCGGCTTCCAGCATCGTCCGCAGGGGTTCCGGTTCACCCGCCGTGTTACGCGAGCATGACGTCGGCAGCGCCAACAACGGCGCCCGTGAAACGCCCGTGCCGTGTGCCCCCGGGACACCCCAGAACGTCAATTCGCTACCAAGGAATTCGACTACTTGGGGGATGTTCTTGACGTTCACCGTCACACCGTAGTCGCCACCGGTCCGCACCGCCGTATCCAGATACACCGGCACTTCATTATCGACGACGAAACCGAAGCGGGCCGGTTCGCCGACCGACGGTTCGAGATTGTATACCGGGTCCACGAACGGAACCAGAAAGCGGCCGCCTTCGAGGGGCAGTCTGAGCATCGTTCGCGTCACGCCCACCTGAGTATCGGCCGGGCACGCGGTCCCCCCTCCCTGGAGATTCGTGAGGAACTGCGCCAGTGTGCAGCGCGGGAACGGCGTCGGGTTGCCGATCAGCCCTGGCGGCAGCTTGAAATGCAGATCCTTCGCCAGCCCTCCCGCCGCCCTGCCGTTGAATGTCTCATTCAGGCCCAACGTCGTCGTCAGCTGGAAAGGATGCGACCCCGCCTGCGTATCGGCCGCGCCACCTTCGTCTTCCGCTCGTACTTCATATGCGTTCACACCGAACGGAACCGGCGTGTCGCTCACCGTCAGTGACTGTGTCGCGGTCGCGGCGGGCGCCCCGCCACCTACCACGCTCGCAACGTTCGACGCTCCCGTCGTAGCAGCTTTTTCGCCTTCTTCCACGTTCACCGCGATAAGCACTTCGATCTGTTCCTCCGGCGGCACGCTCGACGGATATCCTTCTTCTTCCCCCATGCCTGGGTATTTACCGTTGAACGTGCATTCACTCAACGACCCCAACCCGCATTGCAGGAAGTAGCTCTCGGTGCCAAAATTACCCAGCTTCTCGTTGACGACTCCTTCGATCGCGAACGCTTTCAGCCCCGGGGGAAGCTTGTCCGCGATCCTCACCGGCTGTGTTTCTCCGTTCGCGCTCTCATCCCCTATGTTCGTGGCGGTCACAGCGATCACGCCATCCGCACGACCTTCGGCCAGCACCTTTACTTTTACCGGCCCGAGTTCAAGAGGTTCTTCAGGACTCTCCCTCCTCAACGGTCCGACGGGCAGGTCCGTCAGTTCGCCCACGAACTTTATTTCATACGTTTCATACGGAGACGTGCCGGTCACTTCCACGTTGCCCGCACCGTATAGTTCTTCGAGCTGTTTCTGCAGCGTCACGGGAGCCTCGCCCGCCGTCATGGTCGCGCCTCCTACACAGTCGTTCCGCTCGAGCAGACCCGCACAGTTAGTCCCCAATTCATAGGATTCTCCAAGCCGCGCGGTAAGTTGTTGCACCTCATCCCTGGCCTGACCTGGATCTATATATGTCGGGCGCGTACTGGACGCCAGATGCCACCAGGGCGATGCGGCTCGAGCCACACAGGCGTTGAGCGCAAACGCACCGAGCACCGCACAAAACACGGCGAGGGCCAGTTGACGAGCATGCCGCGTACTCGAATGAAACATGCTCATGACTTACCTCCATCGCTCGACTTGGTCGACTTGATCGCTTTCTTGGTCCGCTTGGTACGTCGCTTCACCTTTATGCATCTACCGCGCTCGAGCTTCTTACCCTTAGAGCAGCGCTTTGACTTCACCGCCCGCTTGACCACCGCTGGCGCGGGCGCCGGCGAAATGTTGCTCGGGCCGGAGAACGTCGCGCTGGCGGGAGCATCGTAGATTGCGGGCTGCGGCGTCGGCGGCGCCTTGCACGAAGCTTCCGTTTCACACGGCAGCGGCTGCACCGCGGGCTCCGCGAAGCACGGCGCTGCGCCCGTGCATTCATGCGCGTCAAAGACAGAATAGCCACCTTCGACATCCTGCGAAACAAGCCGCGCAGAGGTCAAGAAGAACACATCCCCACCTGTTTCACTGGCTTCCAGGAACGAGGATTCTTCACGCGAGGACCCAGAGGAGATCAGCCCCACACACCCGGCGCCTTCTTCTACCTCCGTGCCTTCCACAGCCAAGCTCCGGGCGGGCTTGAACACCTCGCTGCCGCTCACACTCAAAGACGAACAGTGTTCGCCCTCGGGCTCATACTCATACACATCCTCCAGACCATTCACATCCTGCGGCACCAGCGTATCCTCGCTATCGAAGAATAGCCGGCCGCCATCAGAGATATAGCGAGGCTGATAACCCTGAGCGAACTGCAACCTATGTTTGATCACAGTCCATCCGGGCACAAACGACGCAACCCCACTCGATCCGAAGCCAACCGGTCGCGCTCCCGTCGGATCACACGACGCGCACGCCAACGTGCCTGCTTCCGTCGCTGGATCTTCCGGGGCATGATACAGGTACACCTCATCGTCCGGATGCCCGCTGACCGCGTCACGTATGTCATAACCAGTCAGATCCTTATCCGACATAAACGCCAACCAACGCCCATCGGGCGAAACCCGAGCATGCTGACCTGCAATAGAGAACACAGTATTCCACCGTGCTTCGTCTGCGCCGGAGAGCTCGGCGATGAACCGCGTCACGCCTTCGTGACGCACATACAAGTTGCACGGGGCCCCATCCCCTTTTTCACATTCGTCGTCTCCGGCTGCCCCCGGCGCGAGGGCACCACCGGCGACAAAATAGATGTACGAGCCGTCTTCGCTCGCACCGAGCACCATCCGCACATCCGCGGTTTCGCCCGCGTTTGGATCGACCGTGAGATCCGTCAACCGGTCGCCAACCGGAGCGCGCAGATTATATTCATACAAATCCCGTCCTCCTCCGCTCGTGATGGAATCTCCTGTAAGGCGTTCGCCGTCGGCGAAGAAGATCCTCGAACCGTCACTGCTGGCCGCCATGTACGCCCCACCCCCGCCGCTCCCGCAAGCGACACATCCCGGTTCAGGCAGGTCCAACTGCACCGTCACTTTGTTCGCCACTTCACGCAGATAGACACCGATGTCTCTGCTACCAGTCAGGATGACTCGCTCACCATCATCCGAGACTTCATTTCTCCCACCGGCCGCGGTACCACCCCTGTCATTATTACTGGGAAGGTACAATTCGTCGCCTTCTTCGCTTCCCGGCAGGATACTGATGAGCTGCAACTGCCCGCCCGACCACTCGTAAAGACCTCGTCGTTCACCTTCTTCATCCTTTGGGATGGGCGTAGCGGTGAGCTGGACGCCGGCAGCCAGGATGACGTGACTCAAATTCGGAGTCGCCGCCAAGTATTCAGGTCCACAAGACGGATAAAAGCATCCCCTGGCCGCTTCTTCGCCGAACGGTTCAAACGGGCTATGGGTATCATCGGAGCGCGTCACGAGCGGGGTATAACACGTCGACGGTACCTTCTCGGTAGCCGTAGGCTCGCATTCGCCGTTGTTACGCAAAAACGCAGTCGATTCCGTCGCCTCGGGCGATAGCAGCGGATCGAAATTACCTTCCGGCTGCAGGACCCCATGTGAAAGATCCTGCGAGAAGCGACGGTATTCCACACCCCCCTCAGGATTAGTCGCTTCGGCATAAGGTGGCACGATCACCTGGGAGGACCAACCCGACGCGCCACGCGTAGAAATCACCGAAACATGGTGCTTGCTATAACCCAGCGGTTCGACTTCAGTCGGCTGACTAGCCACATCAACGATCCCGGTACCGGCAGCAGACGCCTGGATAACGTTTTCTGAATTTTCCAAGTCTGCACCGTGAATGATGTTTTCTTCGTCTGGCGTGATGCTCTCGAACAGTGCGCCCTGCTTCTGCGGCGGTGTGACCAGCTCATACTGGCGGCCGTCCGGCAATGCAAACGCACCGCCCACCGTTTGCGTGGTGAAGGAGACCGGTTCCCCAGTGACGGTTTCCACGGAGTTGCTCGCAACGAGCCTGAACTCATCAGAGGATCCCGGCACAAGACCCTGCTGCATGTGCACGCTGAGCGCGACACCCGTCGCGCCAGCCGCAAGCACCCCGCTCCCCTGAGATTCGGGGAGGGGCACGAACGCGCCGCCCGACGGGGCGTATTCGAAGCGGTACGTCGTTTCCGCGCCGCCCGGATCGACCTGCCCTTCGAGCGTCGCGCTGGTGGACGACACATCGGAGACGGACTCTTCACCGACGGTGGGAGGGGCAGCGGCGAGCGCCGGGGCAGCGGCGAAGGTCAGCGCACCAAGCGCCACGACAAAGGCCGCGAGCGTCGCAAGGGCTCGGCGAGCAGAGGACACACCGGTGGCGCTCGTAGCAGGCGCACTACTCCCTTGGCCGCGAAGGAAAGCGCCGAGCGTCGCGAAGAGGCCGATCCTCGCCGTGGAAGCGGTGTTCGCGGTGTGCTCTGTGAGTTTCACTGTTGTGCCTTTCTCTTGGTAATGGCGTTGCGGCCCGATTGTTGGTATCGCTGAAACTGGTGATGCACCGTGCGGCCCTTCGGGCTCAGAGACCATGCGTTCGGTGCGCCCATGCCCGCTGAGCCGGCCACGTTCTCGACCAACCCCGACCGCTGCAGACGCGAGAGCAGCTTGGATATCTGGCCCTGGTCTGCGACCCCAGCGCTCTCACCGACCAGCCGGTTGGACGCTCCGTCGTAATCGGCGATCGCCATCAGCACCCGCACCGTGCGATACGTCAAGCGCATCCCGGCCGCTTTAAACGGATCCGCCGGCAACACGCCCCCCGCGACAGAGGAGGAGCCGTTGACGGCGCCGCTCGTATCGTGAATGACCGGACGTGCCAGCTCCCGCCGTGCGGCAGCGGGACCCAGATACGGCAGCACGATCGTGCTCATCAGCGGACCGGCAAGCTCAAGCAGCGGACGAGAGTGCGCCGTGCGAACATCGTTGTGAGCGGCGCCGTGCGCGAGCAGGCGCGCTTGGATCACAGCCAACGCCCCACCGACAATCCCTTCCGCCGTTAGCGGCGAGAGCTCACTCGCGCCCTTGGACTCACCGCGACCCTCGTCCACCGCACGGGTGATCAGATCGATCGTCTCAGCCCGGCGCGCCAGGACACGCGAGCCGCCCGCGACAGACTCGTGCACGAGCACCCGTCCCAACCGCGGCTCATCTTCAAGGAAACCCAGCAGCGCGATCAGGCCCATCCTGATCCGCGCACACCACGAGCCCTGCCCCTCACACGCATCGAGCACACGCTCACGCGCGAGCGACAGCGCCCGCTCAAACGCCGCCAGAAAACAATCCTCACGATCGCTGAACGCCTCATAGAACGTGCGCCGTGAGACACCAGAGCGGGAGACGACATGCGCGACACTCACACCCGCCACCCCACGCTCACAACACTCCTCGACCATGCCCGCGAGAATCCGCGCACGCTGCAACTCCGCGACCTGCGAGCGCGCGAGCTCGTCAAAAGAGGGCGCCTCGCTCGTGTCGTTGCCCGTGAGCGAGCGGCGATCGCGCACCACACCCTGCGCCACAACAGATCGGCGCGAGCGAGCAGCCATCTCACAAACCCCCCCCAGACGGGGTGGACCCCTGGACGCCTGATAGGGAGATGGCACCCAGAGGCAGCCCACCCGCATAAGGCAGAATGGAGGCCGGGTCAAGGGCGACCGTCCCGCGTGGGGGCAAGAACAAAAACGATGAGCGCGCACGGTGCACGCGCCATAGGCCAAGCCAGGTGTCTCGCCCGGCTAGCCGCAGGCCAAAGCCGCGGCGAAGGGAGCTATGCCCTAGAAGGCAGCGGTCCCAGAGAGAGAGAGAGAGAGAGAGACGCGTCAGCGACGCTGACGCGTCCTACAAAGGACCCGTCACGAGCACGATGACTCTCACCTGCGCTATTCCCCAAGAAAAACACGCGAACAACAACCCTCTCTGTTGCGACCCGGTCCCTCTCCACGGTCCCGTCCAAAGCGCCTGAAATCGACAACGAAGCCGACCCAAACCCAGCCCTATGTTTATCCCGACAACCCAACGGAAGTCAAGACATTGGCCATCTTATACCGCAATGGCGCGCCCATGTCAAGTGCCCACGTTCATAAACCTCGAAGGTCCCGCAACGACTCAGGCGAGGAACGAGTCTTGCTTCGCGGCGGCGGCCGGCCCGGCCACCCGCGTCCTGCTCGAGCAACGCGGCCACCCGCTCTGTCGGCTATATCCGGCGGCACACAGCACCTGCTCGGTATGCCCGGTCTCAAAAACGACCCGGTCCCTCTCCCAAGGGCCCTGCTGAAAAGTTCAGTGTCGACCACAGGGACCGACCCAAAACCCGACCTTTATGTCTGCCTGACACCCCTCATGAATGTCGAGTCAATGGGTGGTTATACGCGAGTCCTGAACACTTGTCACCCCTTGAGGCCGACAAGCCCTGCAGTCAGCATCCGTTCCGCGCTAGGAGACCAGCGAATTCGCTGTAATCAGCGTCCACGCTCGCGCTGAGACGCGAGCTCCGCCAGCAGCAGCTTCGAGTGGATCGCCCCGATCAGCTCGCGCAGCGGCTCGGCGCCGGCGGCAATCATCTCGACCGCGCGCTCCACCTCCACCTCGCCGACGAGGCGGTCGAGCAGCGCGCGGACCTCCTCCTCGACCAGCGGCCCAAGCGCCTCGCGATAGCGCAGCGTGTCGTACACGGTGAAGCCAAGCGCCTGCTCGTATCCCCCCGCGCGAAAGCGGGAGATCGCCTCGATGATCTTCACGTCGTCCTGGCCGTAGCCGCCGCGGCCCGGGGTGAGCACACCGATCTCCTTCAGGCGCTGCAGCACATTGGCGGGAATCTCATAGCGCTCGCGGACCTGCTTGGCGGAGACCTTGCGCTGCTCGGCCCCCTCCAGGGCGCGTTCGAGAATGCTGTCCTCCAGCTCGAGCAGCGCGGTGACGCGCTCGGGATTGTCCTCCAGCACCTCCCTGATCACGCGTAGCGGCATGAAGCGCTCTTCCTGCAGGCGCTTGATCAGCTGGATGCGCTCGACCAGCTCGGGCGGGTAGTAAGCCATGTTGCGGCTCGTGCGCCTGATGTCCTCGCCATCGCCGAGCAGTCCCTCGCGGATGTAGTGGCGGATCGTCGGAGCGCTCACACCGGAGCGCTCAGCGAGCTCGGCCATCTTGAGAAGCGGCTCGGAAGCGGCCCCCGCGTGGGCCTTCATGCCAAGAACGAGTCTTGCTTGGCCGTCTCGGTTCGTCCCGCGACGGCGCCCTGCTCCAGGAGCTCCGCCACCTGCTCCTCGCTGTAACCCGCGGCGAGCAGCACCTGCGTGGTGTGCTCTCCGAGCCCCGGACCGGGCAGGCGGTTGTGCTCGCCCGGGGTGCGGTCGAACTTGACGGGGATGCCCAGCTGGCGGACACCATCCTGTACGCCGGGCTGGTCGAGCGTGACGACCATCTCGCGCTCTTGCACCAGCTCCGAGCTCAGCGCCTCGTCCAGATCAAGCACAGGCTCAAGGCAGCAGTCGTGCTCAGTGGCGAACTGAGTCCATTCGGCACGCGTGCGGCCTTTGAAGATCTCGACGACCTGCTCGTGCGCGCCGGAACCGGGGTGCTCGAACTGCTTCTCGATCAGATCCTCCCGCCCTACACCTCGGCACCACGCCTGCCAGAACTTGGGCTCCAGAGCGCCGAGCGAGACCCAGCCGTCGGCACACTTGTACGGGCGGTAACAGATCACCGTGCCGGCGAGCAACTGCTCACCGCGTTTGGGGACCGCGCCGTCGGCGAAGTATTGACCGGCGACCATCGCCAGCCAAGAGAGCGCGCCGTCGGCCATCGACACGTCCACGAACTGGCCTTGACCGGAGCCAGGCTTTCCCGGCCCGCCGTCGCGCTCGCGCAGCGCGGCCAGAATGCCGAAAGCTCCCATCAGCGCGCCGCCGCCGAGGTCGGCGATCTGGCCGGCCGCTTGCGTGGGATGCCCACCCACCTCGTCACCTTCGCCCGTCAGGCCCAGCAACCCGATCAGGCCGAGGTAGTTCATGTCGTGACCGGACGCGTCGCGCTTCGGGCCCGTCTGGCCGTAGCCGCTGATCGCGCAGTACACGAGCCCTCGGTTCTCCTCCCGCATGCGCTCGTAGCCGACGCCGAGGCGATCGAGCACACCGGGCCTGAACGACTCGAGCACCACGTCGTAGTCGCGCACCAGCCGCAGCAACACCTCGCGCCCGGCCTCGCTCTTGAGGTCGATGCGGATCGAGCGCTTGTTGCGGTTCAGCGACAGGAACATCGCCGACTTCGCGCTGTCCTCGGCGCCCTCGTAATAGGGAGGCGCCCAGCGGATGTAGTCGCCGGCGCCGGTGTCCTCGACCTTGAGCACCTCGGCGCCGAAGTCGGCCAGCAGCAGCGAGCAGAAGCCGCCTGGAAGCAGACGCGAGAGGTCCAGGACCCGGACGCCTGAGAGTGGGAGGCTCACCGTGTCCTCCCCGGCGTCGGTGAGAGCCGGGAGACCCATCAGGCGATCCCGAGCAGCCCGCGCGCCTCAGCCACCGTCGCCGGGCGCCGTCCGACGTCTTCCGTCATCTTGCGTGCCTGGGCGATCAGGTCGCCGTTGGAGCGCGCCATCTCGCCGCTGGGCAAATATAGGTTGTCCTCGACGCCCGCGCGGATCGAGCCGCCGAGCGTGAGCGCGCTGGCGATCAAGGTCCACTGGTCGCGACTGATGCCGATCACACCCCAGTGGTGTTTGGGTCCGTCGCTCGGGACCGCCTCGATGTTCTCGACCATCGCCGCGAGGTTGCGCGGCCGCGGCGGAATACCGCCGACAACGCCCATCACGCAGTCGACGTGCAGCGGAGCTTTCAAGATGCCCATGTCCACAAGCGGCTCGAGCGAGCCGACGTGGCCGATGTCGAAGCACTCGTGCTCGGGCTTGATGCCCAGCTCGTTCATAGCCGTGAGCAGCTCGACGATCTCATCGAAGGGGTTCTGGAAGACCATCTTGAAGACGAAGTCTTTGCGCGTGCGCGAGTACTTGGCGTAGTTCATCGAGCCCATGTTCAAAGCGGCCACTTCGGGACGACAAGCGCGCAGGTACTCGACGCGCTTGGACACGGGCACGCCAACCGTGCCGGTCGAGTAGTTGACGATCACGTCGTCCACGGCACCCCTGATCGCCTCGGTGATCGCGGAGAAGTCCTCGATCTCATAGGACGGCGTGCCATCTGGTTTGCGTGCATGGATGTGAATCATTGAGGCCCCCTCGTCCACGGCGCGCTTGGCCTCGGCGCCGTACTCCTCGGGCGTGTAGGGGATCGCCGGGCACTGCTCCCTGTTGGCGATCACGCCCGAGATCGAGCACGTGATTACGACGGGATCATCGAGACTCATTCTTACCTCCGGCTTGCACAGGTACGTAGGGCAAGCTGGGCAAGGAATGACGAGCCCGCCCACCCCGCGAAATGTGCTTCGCACATGAGCGACTGAGGACGCCGCCCAGCGCCGCCATACGTACCTGTGGGCTCATACGGGCACCACTCCTGACTTCTTGTAAGGACGCTCGATCTTCTTGCCCTCGGCCATCTCCAACCCCCGGCAGATCGTGGCGCGCGTCTCGCGCGGGTCGATCACGTCGTCCACGAGGTCGTTGCCCGCGGCGATGTAGACGTCGAACATCTTTTTGAAGTTCTCGATCAACTCGGCCTTCTTCGCGGCGGGATCCTCTGCCGCATCGACCGCCTTGCGGAAGGCGATCTCGACGACGCCCTCGGCGCCCATCACGCTGATCTCGGCGGACGGCCACCCGACGATCAGATCGGGCTCGTAGGCGCGGCCGCACATCACGTAGTAGCCGGCCCCGTAGGCCTTGCGTGTGATCACCGTGATCTTCGGGACGGTGGCATTGGCGACCGCGTAGAGCATCTTGGCGCCGTGGCGAATGATGCCTTCGGACTCGACCTTCGTGCCGACCATGAAGCCGGGCACGTCCTGGATGAACACGAGCGGGATCCCGAACGCATTGCAGAGGTTCACGAAGCGGGCGGCCTTGTCGGCGGAGTTGTTATCGAGGATCCCGCCAAGCCGCTTGGGCTGGTTGGCGACGATCCCGGCGGGGCGCCCGCCGAAGCGGGCGAAGCAGGTGATGATCGTCTTGGCCCACTGGCCCTTCATGTCGAAGATCTCGCCGTCATCCACGATGTGCTTGATGACCTCGTACATGTCATAGGGCTTGCGGTTTGACTCCGGGAGCACGTCGAGCAGCTCCTCGTCACCGCGCTCGATCGGATCGGACACGGGCCGAACCGGCGGGGGCTGCTCACAGTTCTGCGGCATGAACGACAGGTAGGCCTTGATCCGCTCGATGCACTCCTCGTCCGAGGCGACCTCCATGTCCCCCACCCCCGACTTGCGGCAGTGCACACGCGAGCCGCCGAGTTCCTCCTGGGTCACATCCTCACCCACCGCTGCCCGCACGAGGTGGGGTCCGGCAAGCGCCATCGAGCCGCGGCCCTTGACCATCGGCACGAAGTCAGCAAGACCCGGGATGTAGGCGGTGCCGGCAGCGCACGGTCCCAAGAGCGCAGCGACCTGCGGGATCACGCCGCTCATGATCACCTCCTCGCGGAACAGGTGCCCGGAGCCAGCGAACATCGCGCCGGCGGCCTCCTGCACACGGGCGCCGGCGGAGTCGAGCAGCCACACGAACGGGATGCGCTTGGTCAAAGCAAGCTCGCGCAGGCGGGTGACCTTGAACTCGCCGGTCATGCCCATAGAGCCGGCCATCACCGTGAAGTCATACGCACACACCGCGGTGAGACGACCGTCGACCTTGCCGTAACCGGTGATCACGCCGTCGGCGGGCGCCTCCACGCCGTCCATCGCGCGCTGCGATGTGTGCGGCTTGCCGTGGATGCCAAGCTCGGTGAACGTGCCCTCATCCACGAGCAGCGCGATCCGCTCGCGCGCGGTGAGCGCGCCCTTCTCGTGTTGCTTGTCGATCTTCTCCTGGCCGCCCCCGAGTCGTATCTGGGCGCGGCGCTCGTGCAGGTCCTCCACGAGCGGGCGCAGCAGGGAGGTGGTCTGCTCGGTGCTCATGCGCGTGCCTTCCTGCCAGAGCGCTCGGCAGCGCCGGATCGGTTTGCGGCTGGGTAGCTCATCGACCCTTCCACCTACAAAATCTCCCGAAGGGGCCGATCGATCATCGGCCCTTCCATTCCGGAGGACGCTTCTCGAAGAAAGCAGTGACGCCCTCCACGATGTCCTCTGTGGAGAGCGCGAGCGTGAGCTGTGCGCGCAGGTAGTCGAGCGCGTCGTCGAAGGGCATGTCGAGCTGGCGGTGCATCGCTTCCTTGCCGAGCCGCATGATCAGCGGTGACTTGGCGGCGAGCTTGCCCGCCCACGCGTCCACCGCGGCGTCGAACTCGGCGGCGGGGACGACCTTGTTGACGATCCCCGCGTCGAGCGCTTCGGCGGCGGTGAAGCGCTCGCCCAGCAGCAGCAGCTCGTTGGCCTTCTTGCGCGGCACGTTGCGGTAGATGAGCGCCATGATCATGAACGGGAACGCACCCACGTTGATCTCAGGGGTGCCGAACGTGGCGGTGTCCTTCGCCACGATTAGGTCGCACCCGAGCGCGATCCCGAGCGCACCGGCGAGCACGTGGCCGGAGGCGGCACACAGCGTGGGCTTGCCGAGCGCGCTGATGAGACGGAACAGCGACACGAAGCGCTCGGAGCCGAAGTGCTTGTGCACGAGCGACGCGTCGCCCGCGAAGCCGCCGAGGTTGGCGCCGGATGAGAAGACCGTGTCGTGCGAGGACGCGAGCACCACAACGCGCACGCGCTCCTCGTAACGGGCGCGCTCGAACGAGGCGATCAGTCCGCCAAGCACCTCCGGGGAAAGCGCGTTGCGGGTGGCGGGTTCGTTGAGCGTGATCGTGGCCACGCCCGTGTCGGCTACTTCGTAGAGGACCGGCCCCGCATCGGCGGGGAGCGCGGCGATAGGACCGGGCGGAGCGGCGTCGCCGGCTCCGGAGCCGACTGGGGGTTGAGTGCTCATCGGCGCATCCTAACCCGGTTCCCATTAGGACGCAGTGAGAAGTGCGAAGTCGTACTGTTTACTTTGGCGGGTGGGTGCGTTAGCGTCCGATGCCGACACGCGACGACCCACTCGAACGCGGCGCCCGAGCGGTGCCAGACACCCACAAGGAGACCCAGATGGCCACCGCTGACGTCCTCAAGCCCGACTTCCAGGCCAAGCGCAAGCACTTCATCTTCACCGACGAGCACGAACAGCTGCGCGAGTCGATTCGCAAATTCGTGCTCAAGGAGCTCACCCCGCACGCGATGGAATGGGAGGAGACGACGTTTCCCGACTCAGTGTTCACGCGCATGGGCGAGCTCGGCTTCCTCGGCCTCGACAAGCCTGAGGCATACGGCGGCCAGGGCGGCGACTACTACACGAGCTTCGTGCTCGCGGAGGAGATCACCAACGCGAACTCGGGCGGATTGGCGATGGGTGTGGCGGTGCACACCGACATGGCGATGCCCCCGATCCTCGCCTTCGGCACCGAGGAGCAGAAGCAGGAATGGGTGGTGCCGGCCATCAAAGGCGAGAAGATCCTCTGCATCGGCATCACCGAGCCCGATGCGGGCTCAGACGTGAAAGGCATCAAGACGCGGGCGGTGAAGGACGGCGAGGACTACGTAATCAACGGCTCGAAGACCTACATCACGAACGGCCTCCGCGCCGATGTGATCGTGCTCGTGACGAAGACCGACACCGACGCCGGCTATGACGGCTTCACCCTGTTCCTGGTGCCGATGGATGCGCCAGGCGTGATCCGTGAGAAGAAGCTCGAGAAGCTCGGCATGCACGCCTCAGACACTGCGCTCTTGGCCTTCCAGGACGTGCGCGTGCCCGCCTCGGCTGTGCTGGGCCAGGTGGGCAAGGGCTTCTACCACATCATGTGGGAGCTCCAGGGCGAGCGCTTGATCGGCGCCGCCGGCTGCGTGGCGGGCGCGCAGAAGTGCTTCGACCGCACCCTGGAATACGCCAAAGAGCGCAAGGCGTTCGGCCGGGACATCGGCAAATTCCAGGTGATCCGTCACAAGTTCGCGGAGATGGCCACGAAGATCGAGAGTGCGCGCCAGATGACCTACATGACCGCGTGGCGCTTTGCCAACGGCGAGTACCCCGTGCGGGAGATATCTATGGCCAAGCTGCACGCAGCGCGGATCGCGGTGGAAGTGGCGGATGAGTGCATCCAGATCCACGGGGGTGCGGGCTATATGAAGGAGTACGGCGTGGAGCGGGTGTGGCGTGACATGCGGTTGAACCGGATCGGCGCGGGCACGGATGAGATCATGCTCGACGTAATCGGACGCTCCTACGGACTGTAAAAAGAGCGCAGGCTCGTCCAGCAGGCGCGGCGACCGGTGACGGGGCCGTGGCTGCGGGCGCTGAGCGAATCTTGTCTCCCATAAATCCCCCATTCACCGAGGAGCACGAAGAGCTACGGGACTCCATCCGTGGTTTCTTGGACCGCGAATTCGCCCCCCATTCGCAGCAGTGGGAGGCGGAGCGCTGGTTTCCGGACGAGATATTTCCGAAGCTCGCGGCCCAGGGCTTGCTTGGACTGAAGTACCCGACCGAGCTTGGCGGCCAGGGCGGCGACTACCTGCATGAGGCGGTACTCGTGGAGGAGCTGTCGCGCATCGGCTCGGGCGGCACCGCCGCGGGGATCGGGGCGCACATCAACATCGCCA
>Ga0208357_1000043_pt1 | contig 89259 bp, 90 predicted proteins | sample NGESurdeep092012_6_FD_184487 | JGI IMG/M metagenome (GOLD analysis project Ga0208357, IMG submission 184487) | Arctic peat soil microbial communities from Barrow, Alaska - NGEE Surface sample F52-2 deep-092012 (SPAdes) | ecosystem: Environmental > Terrestrial > Soil > Wetlands > Peat ...
TGCAACGACTGTCACACGCCCAAGATCATGACTGCCAGAGGACCCGAACTGGATACATCCAAACTGCTATCAGGTCATACCGCTGCGAGCAGTCCGCCCTCGATTCCATCGGGCGTTCTGGGTGTCACTTCTTGGGGTGCGATCGCCACGAGTGACTTGACCGCCTGGGCCGGACCGTGGGGCATCAGTTTTGCTGCGAACCTGACACCCGACAAGACCACCGGCCTTGGCAAATGGACAAGTCAGGACTTCATCAAGACCATGCGCACCGGAAAACACTTGGGCGTCGGCCGTGCCCTCCTTCCGCCCATGCCTTGGCGCGACGTCGGCGCCCTGAAGGACGAAGATCTGAAGGCGCTCTTTGCTTATTTGAAGTCGATTAAGCCGATTGCAAATCAAGTGCCAGCGCCTGTGGCCCCAGAACCACGATAGCGCCTGTCCTTCAAATCCAAGCCTGTTCGTTCGCGTATTCGGTTCGCTCTGACGAAGATCGAAATGTGGGGGCCGCACGGCCTACCCCCTCTTGCCTTCGACCACCTAGACAGATGCCGAGGACGGCTCGAGCGTATGTTCCCCAAGTGCGATATCGACCATCATTTCATTGGCGAGCGCCTCGAGCGCCTGCCGCAACTCGTCGTTGTGCAAAGACTGTGGAACCAACAGAAGCGCTTTGACCTTGAACAGATGCTCGGCCGACATAGCAGCGCTGACGATCTCGGTGTGGAGCTCCTGAATACTCACGCCGCGCTCGGCAAGGCTTGAAGAGAGATCTCGAACAATCCCGGGTCGGTCATGCCCCACCAACTCAAGCTTAACGATTCGCCGGCCCGCAGGTGCGGCTGCGCCCTGACTTTGAACGATCACGACACGTAACCCCGAGGACTCCAGTCCACGCAGCGCGGTCGCGAGTGCGTCAGCATTCTCCGAGGGAACTTCGAAATGCACCATGCCCGCGAATTGGCCGGCGAGGCTGGCCATTCGACTTCCCGCCCAGTTCGCACCGAAGCCTTGCGCCCGATCGGACAGCAGGCTGACAATTCCCGGGCGATCAGCACCGATGGCAGTCACCACAAGCGATGTGATCATGGATTTTGGCTCCTCGGTGAGGGATACGGTCCTTCGGATCATCGGTGCCTTGGTCGCGAACCGCTCGTCTTGCGGAAACGCGGGCAATGCGCCATGTTGCCCGGCATGACGCACGACACGCGTTAAAAGTTCGAGGCCCATCGGGGCGAGCGCACGATCCCAGAGTTCGCGTGCGGTTTCGCCTTTTGCCACAAAGCACCAATCCTGCGCAGCTAACGCACCTGCGTCCCATCCATCCGCCAAATGATAGACCGATCCTCCCGCAATCGGATCGCCTTCCAGAATGGTCCACTCCACCGCAGCAATGCCACGATGGCGAGGAAGAAGCGATGGGTGGTAACCGATACCACCCAGGCGCGCACGCGCCAAGGCCTCATTACTGACGCGGGCGTGAGTATGCGCGGCGACCACCAGGTCGGTTCCTTCGGCAATCGCATGTGCAGGGACGAATTTTGGATTCTCGAGCACGATGATCTCTATGCCCGCCGCCTGCGCGGCGAGCGCTAACCGATCATCGGCCGCCGGCACGACCACGTTCGGAATCTCGACACCATCTTTTCGCAAGGCCTCGAACACCAGCGCTCCGAAATAACGGGACCCAACGAGCGTACACTTCATTGAACTTATCCCTCCTAGGAACGGCCTCGGGCCGCCACGATTTGACCATTCGTACGATTGTACGGATAAAAAAGCAGAACCGATTTGCGCTCTTCACACGCGCCTGTAAACGCGGCCGCGACCGCGAGATTACACTACTACGGCGCCTCGAGGATTCTCGTGTTCTGAGCTGCCAAGGCATCCGACGAATTCCCACACATTGGAAATATGCGCGCGCGGGGACACAGCCGTGGTAGACGCTTGCACGAGGGGAAAGCCCCAGTACACCGAGGCGGTCGGCTGCCTATAATAGGCGAACCCTTTCTGCCTTTTTTGCCATGACCCTCCCCGTAGAAACAATGCCGGACGCCGTACCCCGACCCATGGTGAGCAAACTTCCGCGGGTCGGCACGACCATCTTTACCGTCATGTCGGCACTGGCCGCTGAACATAACGCCGTGAACCTGGGGCAGGGTTTCCCAGATTTTGAATGTGATCCGAAACTCATCGACTCTGTACACCGCGCCATGCGGGCGGGCCACAATCAATATCCGCCGATGACAGGGGTGGTGAACCTGCGCCAGAATGTTTCTGCGAAGATTTGCGCCCTCTACGGTCGGAAATATGATCCGGAATCGGAGATCACGATTACGGCAGGTGCCACGCAGGCCATTATGACGGCCGTACTCGCGCTGGTGCGTCCCGGTGACGAAGTCATTGTTCTCGAGCCGGCCTACGACAGTTACATTCCTTCCATCCAGTTGGCCGGCGGGCACCCTATTTTCGTGCGCATGACCCCACCGAAAAAAGGCGGTCAGTTCACCGTGCCATGGGATCAGGTCCGTGATGCGATCACCGAACGAACCCGGCTGATCATGATTAACTCACCCCATAATCCTACCGGTGCTGTGTTCACGCAAGTCGACCTGTCTGTCCTCGAAGATATTGTCGCTCACACCGGGATCTACGTCGTCTCCGATGAAGTCTATGAGCATATGGTATTTGACGATATGCGTCATGAAAGCGCAGCGCGCTATCCGGGCCTGTCTGAGCACTGCGTCGTCATATCGAGTTTCGGCAAGACCTACCATGTGACGGGCTGGAAAATCGGCTACGTCGCCGCGCCCGCAAGATTGACGACCGAGTTTCGCAAAGTGCACCAGTTCAACGTGTTCACGGTCAACACACCGATGCAGTATGCCCTGTCGGACTACATGGAAGATCCGGCTCCCTATTTGATGCTGCCGAAGTTCTACCAGGCCAAGCGGGATTTTTTTCTGGATGGCCTCGCGAAGACGCGCTTGCAAGCCACGCCCAGCGCAGGCACCTACTTCCAGCTCGTGCGATATGACATGCTGAAGGATCGTTGCGGCGAACTCTCCGAAGCTGATTTCTGTCAATGGCTCACGCGTAACGCAGGGGTTGCGGCGATCCCCGTCTCGGCCTTCTACGACACGCCGGTCGAATCCGGGGTCGTGAGACTCTGCTTTGCCAAGACCGAGGCAACGCTTGAACGGGCGCTCGATCGACTGGGCCGGCTCTAGTCTCGCGCAGAGAAGGTGGACCCTACGCGTCGAAGGCTGGTCATGGCCTGTACCGGGCTCGGGACACTCGCTTGTGCGAGATCGCTTTGGGCATCCGACATACCGGCGGCGCTCGTCGACTGCCACAATCTTCTGGCGGCGTGGCAGGCCCTGGGCTGGCACTGGACAGGTAGCGACGTCGAGCGACGCACCACCGACTGGCTTGCTCGAACCACCAGTCTGTGGGGGTTGGCCGTAGAACTCGAAGCGTACCCGCTGGTTCGGATAGACGTGGCGCAGTGCACCGTTCAGACCCCTGCGGGGCGCGCGCCACCGGATTACCGTTGTTCGATGCTCCAGGAACGCCTCCTGGCGGCGTGACAGGGCACTTCGGCATGGCCGGAGGTCCGGCCGATATTGCGGTATTGGAAGTGGCCCCGAACGACTCACACTCGGCAGCACTAGCAGCCACGCGAGCCGACGCCCGTTACCGGGCCGTGGTGGTGATTACCTCTGGCGGACTGCCGGGTCTGGCACCATTGAATGCGGTTGATTTGGCCGGCAAAAAGCCATCCGGACCGCCGGTGGTCCAGGTCTCCAGTGAAGAGCGTCCATGGCTGCACGCAGCAGCAGCGGCGCAAAACATCGGCACCGTTAACGCACAACTGCAGCGCGCCGATGCCCGCGCACGCAACGTCGTCGCGATCTTGCCCGGAAGCGATGCAAACTTGGCCCCGATCGTCATTCACGTCGGCGCAAGTGGCTGGGGGCCCTGCGTCGGTGAGCGCGGCGGTGCGCTCATGTGCTGGGTGACCGGCGTGCAATTCATGATCGAGAATCGGCCGGCCCGCGCAACGGTTTTTGTGGCGGCGAGTGGTGATGAACTGGGGCACCTGGGAATAAAAGCCTTTGAAAAGCGTCATCCGGAATTGGTCACTCACGCCTACGGCTGGCTTAACCTCGGCGCGAACTTAGGTGCGCATGCGAGTCCGCTGCGCGTGACCGGGACCCAGGCCGACTGGCAGCGCATGGCCCTTGCGCGCCTGAAAATAGAATCGGCAAAACTTGACTCGTCACTGGATGATGCGGCCCGACTTTCGATCGACGGGACGGTCGGGCCGAGCACAGTCCCTCACCTCGATTTCAGCGCCCCTCCCTCTGCCGCTTTCCATCTACCTCAGGACCGCCTGCCAGATGCCGTAGACATCCGACAGGTCTTGGCAATCTCGCGTGGATTTGGCCGCACCGTCCTCGAACTCGCCAAGACCTAGGACACGTGCTCTTGCAAGCGACCGAAGCCGAGGGGTACGCCGGTCTTGGCAGCCATCTCGTCCTTCGAGACACCTTGGGCCAATTCCAGAACATCTAATCCCGCCGGGCCGACTTCGATGACGCCCAGATCGGTAATGATCATGTTGACGACACCGACACCCGTGAGAGGAAGCGTGCATTGCGGCAAGATCTTCAGATCGTAGGTCCCGTCTTTTTTCTTCGCCGTGTGCTCCATGAGTACCAGCACCTGCTTCACGCCGGCGACCAGATCCATTGCTCCCCCCATACCCTTCACCATTTTTCCAGGGATCATCCAGTTGGCCAAATCGCCACCACCACTCACCTGCATGGCACCCAGGATGGCAAGGTTGATCTTTCCGCCACGAATCATTCCAAACGAATCGGCCGAAGCAAAGATGGATGAACCCGGGAGCGTCGTGACCGTCTGCTTGCCAGCATTGATGAGATCGGCGTCGACCTCTTCGTCTGTCGGAAAAGGGCCGATCCCCAAAAGCCCATTTTCCGATTGCAGCCAGACCTCGATGCCCGGCGGCACATGGTTCGCCACCAGGGTCGGCAAACCGATACCCAGGTTCACGTAGAAGCCATCCTGGAGTTCCTTCGCCGCACGCGCGGCCATCTCGTCACGAGTCCATGCCATGTCACGCTCCCCGCGTCGTACGTTGTTCAATGCGCTTTTCAGGATGAGGATTGTGCACGATGCGGTGCACGAAAATACCCGGTGTGTGAACCTGATCGGGATCCAATGACCCCGTCTCGACCAGTACCTCGACTTCCGCCACTGTGATTTTGCCCGCAGCCGCGACATTCGGATTGAAGTTCCGCGCCGTGCGACGGTAGACGAGATTGCCGGCCATGTCCGCCTTCCAGGCTTTGACAAGGGACACGTCGGGCACAAGCGCACGCTCCATAATATATTTCTCACCCTCGAACTCACGTACCTCCTTGCCCTCTGCCACAAGCGTGCCGTATCCGGTCTTCGTGAAAAAAGCCGGAATACCTGCGCCTCCCGCCCGAAGTTTTTCGGCCAGCGTTCCCTGAGGGGTGAACTCCAGTTCCAATTCCCCTGCCAAGAATTGTCTTTCGAATTCCTTGTTCTCGCCGACATAGGACGCGATCATCCGCTTGATCTGCCGCGTGGCAAGTAGCTTGCCCAAGCCAAAATCGTCGACGCCTGCATTGTTGGAAATCGCGGTCAGTTGGGACACGCCGCTCTCCCGCAATGCCAGGATCAGCGCTTCGGGAATACCGCAAAGGCCGAATCCGCCGACAGCGATCACCTGTCCATCATGCACAATGCCGGCCAGGGCTGCGGCGGCGTTCGGGTAAAGCTTTTTCATGGTCAAGCCTCCTACGTCGTGACTTCGACTTTCGCGCGGCGCACGCGTGCCACATGACCCACGCTGCTAACGCCAGGGTCTATCCGGGGGGAACATGTTTGGGTCGATCTCCGGCTCCCTCACCCATCAATAGACGCTATGACCATCGTCGGCCGTAATGATCGCCCCATTGATAAAGCGTGATTCGTCGCACGCCAGTAGCAGCAACAGCCCGTCCAGATCGGAGGGCTGCCCCACCCGCTTGCGCGGCAACATTTGGATCAATTTCTGACCGGCTTCGGATTCGAAGTACGCGTCGTTGATTTCGGTACGGATATAGCCGGGACAGATAGCACTCGTATTGATCCCAAATCGACCCCACTCTAATGCCATCGATTTGGTCATTTGAATCACAGCCGCCTTGCTCATGCAGTAAACCCCGATCTGCGGCAGAACCCGAAGACCGGCAACCGAAGCGATATTGATGATTCGGGCCTGCTGCTCGGGCTTGGCTTTGGCCCGCGCGATCATGCGCTTGGCGGTTTCCTGGGCGACAAAAAACGCGCCCTCCGTATTCGTCCGAAATACAAAGTGATAGTCCTCGGGCGTCACATCGAGCAAACGCTGAGTCGTCGAAACCCCTGAATTGTTCACCAGGATGTCGATAGCACCGGTCTCGGTCTCAGCATGGGCGATCGCGGATCTGATACTGTCCAAGTCCGTCACATCGAGCGCGACGACATGCGCATCGCCGCCTTCCGATTCAATCTCGGCTCGGAGTTCCTTGAGCCGTTCCACGCGCCGCGACGCCAGCACGACGCGCGCACCCGCCGTCGCGAGGACCTTCGCGAATCGCGCGCCCAAGCCACTTGATGCCCCGGTAATGAAGGCAATTTTTCCTTCGAGATTGACTTCCGCGCCCACGCTGGGCCTCCTTGCAAGGATAAAGAGAAAAGCGATTCGTTTGCGACTTCAAGGAAACTGCCTGAGAATCGAGGTTTCGCGCGCCCGCCACTCCAGGGACGGTGGGCACAACCTTCGTGCCGAGTCCATCGATCCGCAGTTCCGGTCCGAGCGACAACTTCAAACCGCATCTAGTCTACAGGAACAGGGAATGACTTCGAGCTCCGAAACCGGACTGCCCGGAACGCAAGGGCAGCGTGAGGCGATGGAATATGACGTGGTCATCGTCGGCGCTGGACCGGCAGGCTTGGCTGCCGCAATTCACATCAAACAACTCGCTGCCGAGAGTGGGCGCGACACCAGTGTCTGCGTGCTCGAAAAAGGCAGCGAAGTGGGGGCCCATATTCTATCGGGCGCCGTCATGGATCCGCGTGCCTTGACCGAGCTCATCGGCAATTGGAAAGAGCTCGGCGCACCCCTGAATACACCGGTCGTGAAAGATCGCTTTTTGTTTCTGCGAAAGAACGATGCTCTCGAGGCGCCACACTGGATGCTACCGCGTTGCTTCAAGAACGCGGGTAACTATATCGTGAGTCTTGCCAACGTTGTCCGTTGGCTCGGAGGACAAGCGGAAGCCTTAGGCGTCGAGATATTTCCCGGGTTTGCCGCCGCCGAGATTCTCTATACCGAGGCCGGCGCGGTGCGCGGTGTGGCAACCGGCAATCTGGGCATCGGACGCGACGGGCGACCCACCGCCGAGTTCCAGCTCGGCATGGAACTGCATGCGAAATACACACTGTTTGCCGAAGGGTCCCGCGGGCATCTGGGCCGTCAGCTTTTATCGAAGTTCAATCTCGCCCATGGACGAGATCCTCAAGTCTATGGTATCGGCCTAAAAGAGCTATGGGAAATCGACCCTGCGCGACACATGCCGGGACTTGTGATGCACAGCGCCGGTTGGCCGCTGGACCAGCGAACCTACGGGGGCTCTTTTATGTATCACCTGGAGCACCATCAGGTCGCCATCGGCTTTGTCGTCGGCCTGGCCTATGAAAACCCGTATCTTTCACCCTATGAGGAATTCCAACGCTATAAAACGCACCCGGCGGTTCGCCCGTTTCTGGAAGGCGGACGACGAATCGCCTACGGTGCGCGTTCGATCACGGCTGGTGGTCTGGTGGCGTTGCCCGAACTCGTATTCCCGGGGGGAGCATTGATTGGCTGTGAGGCCGGGTTTCTCAATGCCGCTCGCATCAAGGGGAGTCACGCGGCGATAAAGACCGGCATGCTCGCGGCACAAGCGGTGTCGAGCGCTTTGGGCGCCGGACGGCATCACGATGAACTATCGGCCTATCCCGCGGCTTTTCGTTCATCCTGGCTCCATCGTGAACTCGATCAAACTCGAAACTTCAAGCAGTGGATGTCCAAGGGGCTCTATCTCGGGACCCTGATGGTCGGCCTCGAGCAAAAAATTCTCGGAGGCAAGGTGCCCTGGACCCTTCATCATCAACATGCCGATCACGAATGCCTAAAGCCAGCTCGGGAATGCACACCGATTTCATATCCGAAACCTGACGGCAAACTCAGTTTCGACCGCCTGTCCTCGGTATACATCTCCAACACCAACCATGCCGAGAATCAGCCGATTCATTTGACCCTAAAGGATCCGACCGTCCCGGTGCGCATCAATCTGGCTGAATATGCGGGTCCCGAAGCGCGCTACTGTCCTGCCGGCGTCTACGAATTCGTCAAGAGCGATGATGGATCGGATCGATTGCAGATCAACGCGCAGAACTGCGTACACTGCAAGGCCTGCGATATCAAAGACCCAACGCAGAACATCGTATGGGTGGTGCCCGAAGGCGGTGGAGGCCCGAATTACCCGGCCATGTAGGCGTGTCGCACCCTGGCATTCGAGCCCTGTTACCCGGGTGCCCGGCCACCGCGCCATGATCCCGACAGGATCTTTTCCAGCCAGAAAGCGCCGATGATGGTCTTCACATCCGTAATCGTGCCGTCGCGCACCCAGGTCAAGACCTGCTCGGAATCGGCCGTGAAAATCTCGAGAAATTCGCCATGGTCGAGACGATTCGGGCCTGCCGTCATATCCGTGGCGAGGTAGAGCTCGATGCGTTCAGTCGAATACGAAATCGCGTTGTTGATGGTGCACAGGTACTCGAGGTGAGCAGCCTGGAAGCCCGTCTCCTCGGCGAGCTCGCGATGTGCCGTATCGATCGGCCGCTCACCCGCGTCGATCTTGCCCGCCGGAAACTCGATGAAGGCACGCGCCAGCGGGTGTCGCCATTGTTTCTCCAGGACGACCTTGCCCTCGGGCAACAAGGGAATGATCATCACCGCGCCCGGGTGAAGGATATATTCGCGATAGGTCTGGCTGCCGTCAGGCAAGCGCACCGTGTCCCGATTCACATGCAAAAATCCACCGTCGAAAACACGCTCGGAATCGATTTTTGTTTCGCGCAGGCCCGAGTCAGGATCAGCCATGATTGAGAGTGGCTTGCAATGGCAGTAATTGGCCCGAAAGGTTATGAGATGTCATGGCCGCAAGCGCGCTCGTTCTGCCGCCTTCAACCACGAGAGCTACTCGGGCCACGCCACACGCACGCGACCTTGTGACGCCCAGCCTCAGGCCGCTTCATCGTCAGGGCGCGAGCGTACGCGTAATCGCGCTGAGGCATGGCTGCAACAGGCTTCCGGGAACAACCCCTAAGATGAGGATGCTGGCGCCATTCAACGCAAGGACGATACGCAAATCGAGCCTTGGCTTGGTGATCGGAATATCGGTGATGGGGTCGTCGAAGTACATGAGTTTAACCACCCGCAGGTAGTAAAACGCGCCGACCAACGAAGTCATGACGGCAAAAACTGCAAGCCAAGTCATACCCGCCACGACAACCGCATTGACGACGACGAATTTGGCGTAAAAACCCACGGTGGGTGGAATGCCCGTCAAAGAAAACATCACGAGCAGCATGACCAATGCCGTGGCCGGGCTGCGTTTGTGCAGTCCCTTGAAATCATCGAGATGGTCTGCCTCATAACCCGGACGGGAAAGAACGATAAGAACGCCAAAGGCACCAATAGTCGTCAACACATAAACGATGACGTAGAACATCGCTGAGCTGTAGGCCGCGGGCGCCGAGTAGGCGTTCCCGCCGACGACACCGGATAGCAACCCAAGAAGCATGAATCCCATGTGAGCGATGGTCGAATAGCCCAATAGCCGCTTGACGCTGGTTTGGGCGATCGCCGTGATGTTCCCGAGCGCCATCGACAAAACGGCGAGAATCACCAGCATCTGCTGCCAGTCAACGGCAAATACGATCATGCCCTCGACCAGAAGTCGCAGTGTAATGACAAAGGCGGCAATCTTCGGAGCGCCTCCGATCATCAGCGTTACCGCGCTCGGTGCCCCTTGGTAGACGTCGGGAATCCACATGTGAAACGGCACTACACCGATCTTAAAGGCAAGACCCGAGACGATAAAAACCAGCCCAAAGACCATGATGGTATGGCCCGGTCCGCCCGCAGCAAGCTCCTTGGCGATCACGGCCAGGTCGAGCGAACCTGTCGCGCCGTAAACCATGGACATGCCATACAACAGAAAGCCAGACGATACGGCGCCCAGGATGAAGTACTTCATCGAGGCTTCGGTCGCCCTCGCGTCATCACGCTTGAGCGCGATCATCGCGTAGAGCGTAAGCGACATCAGTTCCACGCCGAGATAGATCGACAGGAAATTGCTGGCGGAAATCATGACCATCTGCCCGAGGAGGGCGAACAGGCACATGGGATAGAATTCGCCCCCCCGCTCACCCGACGCAATGCCTTGATCGGTGATGTAGTCGCGGCAATAGACCAGACTCATCGCAACGATCAGATAGGTCGCAATCTTCAACACATTCGACATCGGATCGCTCACGAACATGCCGTTGAACGTGAATGTGGTGCCGCCTTTGAACAGGTAGGCCAAATTGATCGCCGCGCAGACGAGAATTGCCCCCAATGAGAGGACGTAGGTCAACGAACGCCTGGCGTCCGAGACGAACATGTCGATGATGAGAATCGCCGAAGCGGCGACAAGGAGGAAGATCTCGGGATAGGCCGGCAACAAATTCATGGCTGGGATTGTCAGCGGGGTCATGTCAATGACCTCCCAGTTTGGAAATCGCGACGTGCTGTTCGAGCGCCACGACCGAGGCCTGCATCACGTCGGTAAACGGTTTCGGATAGACGCCGACGAAGAGTGTGGCCACCGAAAGAAGAACGAGCATCAGAAGTTCGCGCGAACCGATATCCTTCATGGCAGCGACTTTTGGATTTTTCACCTCGCCAAAGACGACTCGCTTGTACATCCACAGTGAATATGCCGCACCGAGCATGAGCGCGACCGCTGCCAAGAGTCCCACCCAGAAATTAAAGTGCACGGCGCTCAGAATCACCATGAACTCACCCACGAAGCCACTGGTCGCAGGCAAACCGCAACTGGCCATCGAGAACAGCATAAAGAATGCAGCGAAGCGGGGCATCGTATTAACGACGCCGCCATAATCGGCGATCTGGCGTGAATGCAACCGATCGTAGAGCACGCCGATGCACAGAAACATCGCCCCCGAGACGATCCCATGGGAGATCATCTGTACCAATGCGCCTTGCATACCCAAGGTATCAAAGATGAAAAATCCGAGCGTGACAAAACCCATATGCGCGATCGACGAATACGCGACGAGTTTTTTCATATCCGGCTGCACAATGGCAACAAAACCGATGTAGATGACTGCCACCAGTGAAAGTACGATCATGAATCCCGACAATTCATGGCTCGCATCGGGCGCGATCGGTAACGAAAACCGTACAAATCCATAGGCGCCAAGCTTCAACATGATCGCCGCCAGCACAATCGAGCCGCCGGTCGGCGCTTCCACGTGTGCGTCGGGCAACCAGGTGTGGACTGGCCACATCGGGACCTTGACGGCGAACGCCAGAAAAAAGGCAATGAAAATCAGGATCTGCTCGTGTTCGCCAAGGGGTAGATCACGCCAGGTACTGATGTCGAAACTGCCGCCCGACTTGTACCAGAGGTAGATGATCGCCACCATCGTCAGAAGCGATCCCAAGAGCGTATAGAGAAAAAACTTCATAGCCGCGTAAACGCGGTTGGGGCCACCCCAAATGCCGATGATGACGAACATCGGAATCAAGGTCGACTCGAAAAAGACATAGAACAGCAGACCATCGGTGGCCGAGAAAACACCCACCAGAAGTCCCGACAAGATGAGAAAGGCGGCCATGTAGGCCGCGACGCGCTTTTGGATCACCTGCCACGCCGAAATCACGACGATGACGGTGATAAAGGCGGTCAGGAGAACGAACCAGAGGGAGATGCCGTCGACCCCCAAAGCGTAGTTCGCGCCCAGACGCTCGATCCAAGGGGCTTTCTCTTGGAATTGCATTGCGGCACTGGAAGCGTCAAAGCCCAGATAGAGTGGCACAGTAACAAGTAGACCTGCGAGCGCACCCACGAGTGCGAGCACGCGGACGGTCTGGGCGCGGCGATCATCGCCGATGGCCAGAATCAAAAGGCCAAAGCCAATCGGTACCCAGATGGCCAGACTCAGAAAGGGGATCGAATGCTGCATTGTTATTATTTCGCCTTCTAGCTTTTCTTTTAGTGAGGGACGATCTGGCGCACGACAAACCAGCTCATGAATCCGAGAACACCTACGATCATGACCATCGCGTAGTGCGACAAGATACCGGTCTGGAACTGGCGAATGACCGATGCGAACCATCCCATCGTGTTCGCGCTACCGTTGACGATCCCGTCGATGATTTTTACATCGCCACGCCGCCACAATCCCCCCCCGATCTTGCGCGCGCCCGTCACAAATACGATTTCGTTGATGCGATCGAGGTAGTACTTGTTGTCCAGCAACGTGTAGAGCGGCCCAAAGCGATCCTTCAGGAGCGCCGCAAATGCAGGATTCTTGAGATAGCAATACCATGCAAAAACCACCCCAGCGATTGCAAGCCACACCGGTAATGTACCGAAGGCACTGATCGCCATGGAAAGGGTTCCATGGAAATCCTCTTTCAGATGGGCCATCGCCGGATGCCGATTGGCAACCGCGATCGCGCCATCGAAAAAACCGCGAAACAGCATCGGCTTGATGACGTAGCCCGCGACCACTGAAAAGAAGGCAAGAACAACGAGCGGCAGCGTAACGACCCAGGGTGATTCGTGCGGAATACCGCCTTCGTGATGATCGCTGTGCGCAGTATCGCTTCCCACATCAAGGCTGTGCGCATCCGCATCGGATTGAGACAACGTACGAGGCGCAGGATGTGTCCCGACATCGAAACGTTCCTTGCCGTGAAAGACGAGGAAATAGACGCGAAAGGAATAAAAGCCGGTCACGAATACACCCGCGACTGAGGCGAAATATCCGAAGTTCGCACCCCACAGATGGGACGCCGCGACCGCCTGGATAATGCTGTCCTTCGAATAGAAGCCTGAAAAAAACGGGGTTCCGATGAGCGCCAGAGAACCAATCAGAAAAGTGATCCAGGTCACCGGCATGTACTTCCTTAACCCGCCCATGTTGCGAATGTCCTGGTCGTGATGCATACCGAGAATGACCGAGCCCGCCGCGAGGAACAGAAGCGCCTTGAAAAAGGCGTGTGTCATCAAATGGAAAATCGCCACCGGATAAGCCGAAACTCCCAGCGCCACTGTCATATACCCCAATTGGGACAGAGTGGAGTAAGCGATAACGCGCTTGATGTCGTTTTGAACGATTCCCAACAGCCCCATGAAAAGAGCTGTGATCGCGCCGATGATGACGACGAACGACAGTGCAGCGTCCGAAAGCTCAAAGAGGGGCGACATGCGGGCCACCATAAAGATCCCGGCGGTGACCATGGTGGCGGCGTGTATCAAAGCGGAAATGGGGGTTGGCCCCTCCATCGAATCAGGCAACCAGACGTGAAGTGGGAATTGGGCCGACTTCCCCATGGCGCCGATAAATAAGCAAACACACGCGACTGTCACGAGCCCCCAGTCCGTTCCGGGAAGGGTCAGCTTGGCCAACTCCGGCCCACGCGCGAAGACATCGCTGTAATGCAGGCTACCTGAGTACGCCAAAAGGAGGCCGATGCCCAGGATAAATCCGAAGTCACCGACACGATTCACGAGAAACGCCTTCAAGTTGGCGTTGATCGCGGTCTCCCGCGTGTACCAGAATCCGATGAGCAAATATGACACCAGGCCGACCGCCTCCCAGCCGAAGAACAATTGGAGCATGTTGTTGGACATGACCAACATCAACATCGAGAAGGTGAATAAGGAGATGTACGAAAAAAACCGTTGGTATCCCGGGTCGTCTTCCATGTAGCCGATGGTGTAAATGTGCACCATCAGCGACACGAAGCTCACCACCACCAACATCGTCACGGTCAGTGAATCGACGAGAAATCCGATTTCGAACTTTAATGATCCGATCGCAGCCCAGGTGTAGATCGAGCCGTCGAAGTGGCCGCCATGAAGCACCTGGATGAACACCCAAAGTGACAGGACAAAAGCGATCGCCACACCCAAGATCGCAGCCCGGTGTGAACCCCGGCGGCCGAGAGTCTTTCCGAAGAAACCGGCGAGAAGGGCACCCGCTAGCGGTGCCAGCACGATCCCCAACAGGACGTTCTGATTCAATTCGTGGCTCATGCTTAGCCCTTGAGGCGGTCGAGGTCCTCGACGTCGACGGTATTCAGATTGCGAAACAGCAATACCAGAATGGCCAGGCCGATGGCCGACTCTGCCGCAGCTATTGTCAGAACGAAAAATACGAAAATCTGCCCGGCATAGTCGCCAAGGAAGTGGGAAAAGGCAATGAAATTCGTGTTCACCGCCAAGAGCATCAACTCGATCGCCATCAAAAGGACGATGATGTTCTTTCGATTTAGGAAGATGCCTATGACACTGATCGAAAAGAGGATCGCGCCCAGCACGAGGTAGTGGGCAAGGCCGAGATTGGCCAAAGCGCTAAGCGACATGGGAATCCCCCTGGTTCTTTTTTTCGGACGGCATTTTGACGATACGGACGCGGTCGTCGCGGCGCACCGCGATCTGCTTTGAAGGAATCTGCCCCTTGGTGTCCTTGCGGCGCCGCAAGGTAAGCGCGACGGCCGCGACGATGGCCACCAAAAGTACCGCCGCGGCGATCTCGAAGCCGTATACGTACTCGGTAAAGATCAGGCGCCCCAATTCGCGTGTGTTGCTAATCCCCGCCGCAATCGGAGGCGCGGCGCTCTCGGGTACCAAAAAAGTCTTGGCCAGCACGAGCGCCATTTCGAGCACGATGACGACACCCACGACGACAGCAAGGGGCAGGTGACCCCAAAAACCCTCGCGCGTTTTATCGAGGTTGATATCGAGCATCATGATGACAAACAGGAACAAGACCATGACCGCGCCCACATAGACCAAAACCAGAGCGATGGCCAGAAACTCCGCCTTCAAAAGCATCCAGATCGAAGCTGCGGAGAAAAAAGAAAGCACCAGATAGAGCGCGGCGTGCACGGGATTACGTGCGGTAATGACGCGCAACGCCGCCAGAATCAGCACGAGGAAGAAGATGTAGAAGAGAACGGTTTTGAAGTCCATGTCGATTCTTTCGGGGTGTAGCGCGAAGGGTAAATTCGTTCGGACCCCAGGCGTACCCTCTTTTCCCTCTTAGCGGTACGCCGCGTCGGCCGCGCGCGCTGCGGCAATCTGGTTTTCGTAACGGTCGCCCACCGCCAGGAGCATTTCCTTGGTGTAGTACAGGTCGCCGCGTTTTTCTCCGTGATACTCAAGGATGTGGGTCTCCACGATGGAGTCCACCGGGCACGACTCTTCGCAGAACCCACAGAAAATACATTTCGTCAGATCGATGTCATAGCGCGTGGTACGGCGCGAGCCGTCCGACCGGACCTCCGATTCGATCGTAATCGCCAGCGCAGGACAGATCGCCTCGCACAACTTACAGGCAATGCAGCGTTCTTCTCCGTTGGGATAGCGGCGCAATGCATGCAATCCGCGAAATCGCGGCGACAAAGGCGTCTTTTCCTCGGGAAACTGAACCGTTATCTTGCGCGCGAACATGTAACGGCCAGTCAGTGCCATACCCTTCAGTAGCTCGCCGAGCATGAGGCTGCCAAAGAACTCCTTGATCGCTTGCATGACGAATCTTCCCGCTTACTTCCAGATATTGAGAGGCGTTTGCATCCATAGGCCGATAAACATCAGCCATACGATCGTAAACGGTATGAAAACCTTCCAGCCCAGGCGCATGATCTGGTCATAGCGGTAACGCGGGAACGTGGCGCGAAACCAAATAAAAAGTGTGACCATGAAAAACGTCTTGAGACCGAGCCAGATCCAGCCCGGGATCCAGGCAATGACGGGGCTTGAAAACGGTGCATCCCAACCTCCGAGGAACATGGTCGACGCCAGAATCGAGATCAGGATCATGTTCATGTACTCGGCCAGAAAGAACATGGCAAAGCCCATACCGGAATATTCGACCATGTGGCCGGCAACGATTTCAGATTCGCCTTCAACCACATCAAACGGGCTGCGATTGGTCTCGGCCACGCCGGAAACGAAGTAAATCACGAAGATCGGGAGTAACGGCAGCCAGTTCCACGACAAGAAATTCAGGCCATGGCCGGCAAACCAGCCGCGCGTCTGGCCCATGACGATGTCGGTAAAATTCAAGCTGCCTGAAACCATGAGCACGGCCACAAGCGCAAAGCCCATCGAAATTTCGTAAGACACCATCTGTGCCGAGGCACGCATGGCACCCAAGAATGCATACTTCGAATTGGAAGCCCAACCCGCGATGATGATGCCATACACCTCCATCGAGGTAATGGCCATGACGTACAGAAGTCCGGCGTTGATATTGCCGATCGCCTGGTTCGGGCCAAATGGCACGATCGCCCAGGCGGCGATCGCTGGCATGATGGTCATGACCGGTGCGATCAAAAACAGACTTCGATTAGCACTCGTCGGGACGATGATTTCCTTAAATAACAGTTTCAAAACGTCCGCGAATGGTTGAAACAGTCCAAGGGGCCCGACGCGATTTGGCCCGATACGCAGGTGCATCCAGCCGATGACCTTGCGCTCCCATAACGTGAGATAGGCCACGGCCAAGATCAGCGGCAGAACGACTGCGACGATCTTCACCAGATTCCAGACCAACGGCCACGTCCAGCCGAACGTACCGTGCCCCCAAACGACGAGCGCGTCGATCATGCCCGCCCCGCCCATTTTTCGATCGTGATCGGACCGAACATCGGTCCGAGCGTCGCGGTGGTCGAATGCGCTGCCGAAATCCGCACCGTGCCCGACGCGAGCGCATCGTCAATGGTCACGGTCAGAATCGCGCTTGCATTACCCTGCAACGCACGCACCGAGTCGCCCTCGGCAAGACTCAGATGGGCAGCGCTGACTCGATCGACATGAACACGCGGCGCGCGCGCGTCCGATGTCTGTTGCAGCGCACCGGAACGTCGCACCAATGGGTCAGAGAAATAGATGGGAACATCGGACAGGCGCTCAAGCGATAGAACGCCCTTCGCGTCGACTGATTCGACGCTTATATGCGCTTTCTCGATCACGACACCGATCGTGTTGTTCAAGCGAGGAAGAATCTCCGGCTGACCGGCCATCGCCTCGGCATATATGGCTTCTGAATCTTCATAGTCGAAGCCGTCCAAATCCAACAGATTGCCCAAAACGCGCAAGACCTTCCAGGCCGGACGGGCCTGACCACGCGGCTTGACGGTCCCATAAAAACTCTGGGCGCGGCCCTCGGCGCTAACGAAGGTCCCCGAGGTTTCGGTAAAAGGTGCGATCGGCAACAATACGTCGGCGTAATCTGCCACCGTACCCTTAAACGAGGTCAAGGCGACCACCATATCCGCTTCGTCCATCGCCCGTCGTGCCATGAATGGATCCGCGCAATCGAGTTCGGGTTCGACATTTAGCAGCACGTACGCGCGTCTGGGGTCTGCCAATTGCGCCGTGGCATTGAGCCCCCCGGGTCCGGGCGTGGCCCCTGCAATGAAAGCACCCACGCTATTGGCCGCTTCGGTCAAAATTCCCAGCCTGCCACCGCACTCCTTTGCGATCCACTGGCCCAGTGCAATGATTTGCGCGGCCTTCGGGTGTTGCATGGCCGCGTTGCCGATCAGGACGGCCTTGTGGGTCCCCGACAACAGGTCGTGGGCCGCGACCCGGGCGGACTCTGGCGCCTCGATCTCGAGGGGCGCCACGATTCCTTTCTCCAACGCGATCGCAGCGGCGATTTCGGCCAAGGCTGCAGGCCATGCCGAAGGGGGCACAATGATTTTGCCGGCAAGGGGAATCAGGAGTTCCTCGTCGGTACCGTGCAGGACATGGATCTTCGCCCCTCGCTTTTGGGCCTGACGCAACCGCTGGGCCAAAAGCGGATGGTCCTTACGCAAAAATGACCCCACCACTAGCGCACGGTCCAGCGCTGCGAACTCGGCAATGGACATGCCCAGCCAAGGGATGCCGACCATCTGCGTATCGAGCGAAAAATCCGACTGGCGCAAACGTGTATCGATGTTGTTCGATCCCAAGGCTCGCATCAACTTCTGTAGCAGATAGAGTTCCTCGAGCGTGCTGTGCGGCGATCCAAGAGCGCCGATCGCCTGCGCACCGTGCGCTCCGCGCACCGACTTCAAACCTCGGACGACATGCTCGAGCGCCTCTTGCCACTCAACTTCACGCCATTGGCCATCGGTCTTGATCATGGGCGCAGAAAGACGCTCGGGAGAGTTCAGACCCAGGTACGAAAAGCGATCCTTATCGGACAGCCAGCATTCATTGATCGCCTCGTTCTCTAACGGCAAGACACGCATAACCTCGTCGTTCTTTACTTGAACGATAAGATTCGCTCCGAGAGAATCATGCGGACTCACCGATTTGCGGCGGCTGAGTTCCCAATTGCGGGCCGTGTAGCGAAACGGCTTGGACGTCAACGCTCCGACCGGACAGATATCGATCATGTTGCCCGATAACTCCGAATCGATCGCCTTTCCAACGAAGGTCGTGATTTCCGCGAGTTCGCCGCGGTTTAGCATCCCAAGTTCCATGACGCCAGCGATTTCCTGTCCGAAGCGCACGCAACGCGTGCAATGAATGCAGCGCGTCATTTCATCCATCGCCACGAGCGGGCCGGCATCTTTATGGAACACAACGCGCTTTTCTTCCTTGTAACGCGAAGCTGAGCTGCCGTATCCCACCGCCAAATCCTGCAACTGGCATTCCCCACCCTGGTCGCAGATCGGACAATCCAGCGGATGGTTGATGAGAAGAAACTCCATTACACCCTTTTGGGCAGTAATCGCCTTCTCCGAGTGGGTATGGACCACCATACCGGCCGCCACCGGAGTGGCACACGCCGGCAGCGGTTTCGGCGCCTTCTCGACATCGACCAGGCACATTCGGCAATTGGCCGCGATCGTCAATTTCTTGTGGTAGCAGAAAAACGGAATGTAGATATCGAGTTTGTTGGCAGCATCCATCACCATGCTGCCCTCGCGCACTTCTACCTTCTTTCCATCCAACGTAATTTCGATCATGGGTCGCGAAGACATGCGTTACAGGTAACTGGGCACGAGACAAGAGCCGTGTTCGATGTGATAGACGAACTCGTCGTGATAATGTTTGATGAAAGAGCGCACCGGCATGGCCGCCGCATCACCCAGCGCACAAATGGTACGGCCCTGGATATTGTCGGCAACCGAATTTAAAAGGTCGAGGTCCTCATAGCGTCCTTTCCCATGTTCGATCCGGTGAATCACGCGGTACATCCAACCCGTACCCTCCCGGCAGGGCGTGCATTGACCGCAGGATTCCTCAAAATAGAAATAGGAAAGACGCATCAGCGATTTGACCATGCAGCGCGTGTCATCCATCACGATAACGGCGCCGGAACCCAGCATCGAACCCGCCTTGGCGATGGAATCGTAGTCCATGTCGGTCTGCATCATGACCTCACCCGGAACCACCGGCGCCGATGAACCGCCAGGGATGACGGCCTTCAGCTTTTTGGCGCCTCGCATACCGCCCGCCAACTCGAGCAATTTCGAGAATGGCGTGCCGAGGGGGACCTCATAATTGTCCGGTCGCTCGACATCGCCGGAGACCGAGAAAATCTTGGTGCCACCGTTATTGGGTTTGCCAATCTTCAGAAACGCATCGCCGCCGTTCAGAATGATCCACGGTACCGCGGCGAAAGTCTCTGTGTTGTTGATCGTCGTCGGCTTGCCATACAAGCCGAAGCTGGCAGGAAACGGTGGTTTGAAACGAGGCATTCCCTTTTTGCCTTCGAGCGACTCGAGAAGTGCTGTCTCTTCACCACAGATATAGGCGCCGTATCCATGAAACCCATGCAACTCGAAGGAAAAGTCCGACCCCAGAATACGTGGTCCCAAAAATCCCGCTGCGCGCGCCTCGCTCAACGCCTCTTCAAAACACTCGTAGGCATCCCAGATCTCGCCGTGGATGTAGTTATATCCAACTGAAATCCCCATCGCATAGCCACCGATGATCATCCCTTCGATCAGGATGTGGGGGTTGTAACGCAGGATGTCACGATCCTTGAACGTGCCCGGCTCGCCTTCATCCGAGTTGCAAACCAAATACTTCTGGCCCGCAAACTGACGCGGCATGAAGCTCCACTTCAAGCCCGTTGGAAACCCAGCGCCGCCCCGTCCCCGAAGTGCCGAGGTCTTCAGATCAGCGACGATTGCCTCGGGGGCGATCTTCTCGCGCAGAATCTTTTTTAGTGCCTCGTAGCCGCCGCGTTTGACGTAATCGTCTAAGCGCCAGTTTTTGCCGTCGAGCCCCGACAGAATCTGGGGCGTGATGTGGCGGTCGTGTAGGGAAGTCGTCATCTCGCCCGGCCTATTTCAACTCATCCAAAAGTGCGTCGATCCGAGCATCGTTCATGAAACTACACATGCGCTTGTTGTTGACCAGCATCACCGGTGCATCGCCACAGGCCCCCAGGCACTCGGCCTCAACCAGCGTAAACCTGCCATCCGGCGTGACCTCGGACCAGCCGACGTCGAGCTTGCGTTTGAGATAGTCCCCGGCCCGTTCGCCGCCAGACAGCGCACACGGCAGATTCGTGCAGATGCTGATCTTGTATCGACCCACGGGCTTGATATCGAACATGCTGTAGAAGGTCGCAACTTCCTGAACCGCAATCGTCGGAAGGTTCAGATAATCGGCGACTTCCTGCATCGCCTCGACCGTCAGCCAGCCATATTGGTCTTGCGCCACGGCAAGCGCGGCCATGACTGCGGAGCGCTTGCCTTCCGGCGGGTACTTCGCCACTTCGCGGTCTATTTTCTTTTGAGCTTCGGAACTGAGCGCCATGATATTTTTTACGGATACGGGCTATAAAGAAGGCACAAGCGCCTAGCGATCAATCTCGCCGAACACGATGTCTTGCGTGCCGATGATGGTGACGACGTCGGCGATCATGTGACCGCGGGCCATTTCGTCTAAGGCATGCAAGTGCGGAAATCCAGCTGCGCGAATCTTCAGCCGGTAAGGCTTGTTGGCACCGTCGGAAACAAGATAGATCCCGAACTCCCCCTTCGGATGCTCGACGGCGGCATAGGCCTCTCCGGGCGGGACGTGAAAACCTTCGGTAAATAGCTTGAAATGATGGATCAACTCTTCCATGTTGGTCTTCATTTTCACCCGGCTGGGTGGCGTCACCTTGTGGTTGTCGATCATGACCGGTCCCGGATTGTTGCGCAGCCATTCGATGCATTGCTTAATGAGATGATTGGACTGGCGCATCTCCTCGATTCGAACCAGATAGCGATCATAGCTATCGCCGTTCACGCCGACTGGAATGTCGAAATCCAACAGGTCATAGACCGCATAGGGTTGTTTCTTGCGCAAATCCCATTCGATGCCCGAGCCGCGCAACATCGGGCCCGTAAATCCGAGGGCGAGCGCCCGCTCCGGCGAGACCACGCCGATACCGACCAGCCGCTGTTTCCAGATGCGATTGTCGGTCAAGAGCGTTTCATACTCGTCCACATGGTGCGGAAACCGATTCGTGAAATCTTCAATGAAGTCGAGCAGCGAACCCTGCCGATTCGTGTTTAGTTCGCGAATCGTCTTTTCGTTTTTCCATTTCGAGACCTGATACTGCGGCATGCTTTCGGGTAGATCGCGATAGACACCCCCCGGCCGGTAATATGAAGCGTGCATCCGCGCTCCTGACACGGCCTCATAACAGTCCATGAGATCTTCACGCTCGCGAAAGGCATAGAGAAAGACGGCCATCGCACCAATGTCCAGAGCGTGCGCGCCGATCCACAGGAGGTGGTTGAGCAAGCGTGTAATCTCGTCGAACATGACGCGAATATATTGCGCGCGCAAGGGCGGTTCGACTCCCAACAATTTCTCGATCGCAAGAACGTATGCGTGCTCATTCGAGAGCATCGAGACATAGTCGAGCCGATCCATATACGGCACCGACTGAATGTACGTCTTTTGTTCAGCTAGCTTTTCGGTGGCTCGGTGCAAGAGACCGATGTGAGGGTCGGCGCGCTCGACGACTTCGCCATCCAGTTCGAGCACCAGCCGCAAAACCCCGTGCGCAGCGGGATGCTGCGGCCCGAAATTGAGCGTGTAGTTCTTGATATCCGCCATCTTAGCCCAGGCCTCCGTAGCCATCCTCGCGGATGACGCGGGGTACGATTTCACGCGGTGCAATGGTGACCGGTTGATAAATGACGCGTTTCTGCTCCGGGTCATAGCGCATCTCGACGTTCCCCGAAATCGGGAAATCCTTGCGGAACGGATGGCCAATGAACCCATAATCGGTCAGGATACGACGCAGGTCCGGATGCCCGTCGAAAACAATGCCGAAAAGGTCGAACGCCTCGCGCTCGTACCAATTCACCGAAGGCCAGATATCGATCAGGGAGGGAATGACCGGCAGTTCATCGTCGGCCGCGAAAATACGCAACCGCACACGCCAGTTGTGCGTAACCGACAATAAATGAGAGACCGCGGCAAAACGCAAACCCTCCCACGGGGATTTCCCATGGGTTGAATAATCCATGCCGCACAAGTCGAGTAATTGCTCAAACCGCAAGTCCGGAAAATCGCGCAGCCGACGCGCGACCTCGATCGAGTTCATTGCGGACGCGACAATCGTGATCTCCCCCAGAGCGACGGAGATACTTTGCACGTGCTCCGAGAGTGCGGCACGAAGAGCCGCCTCCAGTGATTCGAGTTTAGTGGTCATGAGAAGGTGATTAGCCGGAAACGCAGGTACTCAAGTCCGCGCGATCGTGCTGGTGCGTCGGATCTTGTTCATCAACTGTATGACACCGTATACCAACGCTTCGGCCGTGGGCGGACAACCGGGCACATAGACATCGACCGGGACGATTCGGTCACAGCCGCGGACGACCGAATACGAATAATGGTAATAACCGCCGCCATTTGCACACGATCCCATGGAGATCACCCAGCGCGGCTCGGTCATCTGGTCGTACACCTTGCGCAAAGCGGGGGCCATTTTGTTGCACAGCGTGCCGGCCACGATCATGACATCAGATTGCCGCGGGCTAGGACGAAACACGACGCCAAAACGATCCAGGTCGTAGCGCGACGCGCCAGCGTGCATCATCTCGACCGCACAGCAAGCCAGGCCGAACGTCATAGGCCATAATGAACCCGTGCGGGTCCAGTTCAACAGCTTGTCAACCTGAGTGGTGACAAACCCTTCATTCAGAACGCCTTCAATACTCATTGACGGTTCACCTTTTCGGAACGCTCGAAATGTCGCCTCATTCCCAATCGAGCGCGCCCTTTTGCCATATGTACCAAAAACCGATCACGAACTCCGCCACGAACACCACCATGGTCAGATATCCGTACAACCCGAGATCCCGCATCGCGACAGCCCAGGGGAAAAAAAACGCGGTTTCGAGATCGAACAGGATGAAAAGTATCGCAATCAGGTAGTAGCGCACGTCAAACCGCATACGTGCATCTTCGAACGCCTCGAATCCACACTCATAGGGTGACAGTTTCTCGCTGTCGGGATGGTTCGGGGATACCAGACTGCCCAGCGTGACCGCCGCGATACCTACTGCGGCACCCACGATGATAAAGAGCAGCACCGGAAAGTAATTTTCGAGATTCAAGGCACGCCTTCCTCGTTATCGGTCCAAATTCATCAGTCCTGCTGCCAGCCTATGCATAAAGAGCCTTACACACCGCAGCCACCGAGCGATTCACGCGATGCGTAGATTTGGTGCCGACGGCGAGACTCGAACTCGCACAGCTTTCGCCACTACCCCCTCAAGGTAGCGTGTCTACCAATTTCACCACGTCGGCACATCTCATGACGGACTCGAAGTCCCCAGCCTAAATCATTTCGGAATTTCATCGACCTTACCAGGCGCCGGTGCAGCGGCCGGTGCGGCGGCCGGTGCCGCCCTCGAAGCAGGTGCGGGTAACGGCCCGGGAATCGTATCGGTCTTCGGGGCAGGCGCCGACTGTGCCGGCAGGTTTTCCAGGCCCGTCGGTGCGACCTTAGGCCGATGACTCGCCAAATAGCTCAGCGCCAGCGTGCAAACAAAAAAGATCGTTGCAAGCACGGCGGTGGAACGGGACAGAAAATTGGCTGAACCGGTCGCCCCAAAAAGGCTACCCGATGCGCCCGCACCAAATCCTGTCCCCATGTCTGCGCCCTTGCCATGCTGCATCAAAACGAGCAGGACGATCCCTGCGGCCGACAGTAACATAACGACGTAGATGACATTGTGCAAAATTTCCATTCGCGTCCCGCCACACTTTCTTTACTGCCCGCCCGCTGCAAAAGCGATAGCGAGAAAATCCTTGGCGACCAGTGAGGCGCCTCCAATCAGGCCACCGTCAATGTCGGGCATTCGAAACAACTCCGCCGCACTCGCGGGCTTGACACTGCCTCCATAGAGGATGGTCAGCCTCGCCGCCGCTTCCTTGTCACGCGCCACAACTTGCGCGCGCAAGAAGGAGTGCACCTCCTGGGCCTGCATCGGGCTGGCCGTCCTGCCCGTGCCAATCGCCCACACCGGCTCGTACGCCAAAACCACGCGGCGCAACATATCAACAGTCAACGCATCGAGTACCGCGCCCAATTGGGTGCTGACCACCGAGTGCATTCGCCCCGCTTCGCGTTGCTCCAGCGTTTCACCCACGCAAATCACCGGTATCACACCGGCTGCCACCGCGCGCAGCGCTTTTGCAGCAACCGTCTGGTTGTCCTCGCCATTCATGGCGCGCCGCTCGGAGTGTCCTACCAACACATAGGTACAGCCAAAATCGAGCAGCATTGACACCGAAACTTGTCCGGTGTACGCACCGCGCTCTTCCGCGCTCACGTCCTGTGCGCCCCATTGCAACGCGCTTTCGGCAAGGAGCCCCTGGAGCTGTGGCAGATAGGGAAATGGCGCACAGACCGCAACACGACATGATCGCAATTGCGCAATCCCATCGACGATGTCGCGCAACAAGACCGCGTTCTGCGCCTGGCTGCCGTGCATTTTCCAATTTCCGACAACCAATTTTTCGCGATGCGACATCGGTCCGCGTGTTCCTTGAAACCTTCGAATTGTATCGGTTTTCAGGGTGCACGGTCAAATTAGCGCACCCCGAAGATCGCCGATCCCGCGCTGCGCGCCTTATACCGTCAGAACGATTTTGCCGATGTGTTCGCCGCTTTCCATAAGCTGATGGGCGGCGCTCGCCTGTTCGAGCGGAAACGAGCGAAACACCACAGGCTTGATGGCTCCCGTTTCAAGTAGGGGCCAAACCTTGCTTCTCAAACTGGCAGCGATTGCGGCCTTGAACTCGACGGAACGCGGCCGTAAGGTCGAGCCCGTGATCGTCAGACGGCGACGTAACACCTGGCCCAGATCAATCTCGGCCCTGGCGCCGCCCAAAAGAGCAATCAAGACCAGCCGACCGTCGTCCGCCAGCGCCGAAATCTCGCGTGGCACATAGCTGCCTGCAACCATATCGAGAATGACGTCGACTCCGCGCTTGCCGGTTTCTTCCCGGATCACCGCGACGAAGTCTTCGGTACGGTAGTTGATGGCACGCGTGGCGCCCAGGCTCTCGCACGCCCGGGTTTTTTCGCTCGAACCCGCAGTCGCAAAGACCCGATGGCCCATCGCATGGGCAATCTGGATCGCAGTCACACCAATGCCGCTGGTGCCCCCTTGAACCAGAAGCGTTTCGCCTGTCTTGAGCTTTGCGCGGTCAAATACATTGCTCCAAACCGTATAGAAGGTTTCCGGCAAACTTGCCGCCTCAAGATCGCTAAGGCCTTTCGGAACGGGCAGGCACTGGGCAACCGGCGCAGCACAATATTCCGCATACCCGCCGCCTTGTACGAGTGCGCATACCCGTTCACCGATCTTAAAACCCGAATTCCCGACATCCCCTTGCTCGATGGTGCCGGCGACTTCCAACCCGGGCAGATCGGACGCCCCGGCGGGTACCGGATAGTGTCCGGTTCGCTGCAGGACGTCGGGACGGTTAATGCCCGCAGCTGCGACCCTGATGAGAACTTCGCCGGGCTTTAGCGCAGGCATTGGGCGCTCCGCAACGACCAGAACTTCGGGGCCGCCGGGATGTTTGATTTCGATCGCTTTCATGAAGGGGTTTCTCTTTCGCGGGAACGTTCAATCCGACATCGTACACAACCGCGGGCCTCCGGTGGGCGCCGCTCGGGCGGGACCGGATGAGTTCATCTAGGTCGGCCCTGAATCGAAAGTCTATGCATCCTCAATTTCGCTCGTTCGCGGTGACTGCGGCCGTCCTGCCAAATCATCCGTGCCGATGACAATGCGGGCACTGCGCTCGAACGTGAAATAGGACCAGGCCCACTCGCTTAAGACCAGCAATCGGTTTCGAAAACCGATCAAAAAGAAAATATGAACGAAGAGCCAGAACAGCCATGCTGGAGCACCCCAAAGCGACAAATGCCCGATCTGGGCGACGGCACTACCCCGGCCAATGGTCGCCAACGATCCATAGTCCTGATAGTGAAACGGTCTGGTTTTTTCACCCCGCATTCGGCGCAGGAGGTTCTGCGCGGCGTGTGCACCCATTTGTTTGGCGGCCGGCGCTATACCTGGCACCATCCTCCCGTCTTGTTCCAGCGCGACCAAATCGCCCACGACAAAGATATCCGGGCAGCCCGGCACGCTGAGATCGGGTTCGACCAGAACGCGGCCCGACGCATCCGTGGGGACACCCAGGGTCCGCCCGAGCGGAGATGCCGCGACGCCCGCTGCCCAAAGAACGCATCGAGAAGCCAAGCGCTCGTAACCCTGGGGACCGACGATACTGACGCCTTCCGCATCGACGTCGTCGACCTTGCAACCGGTCCGCACCTCGACGCCGAGGCGCTGCAGTTGGCGTGCTGCCTTTGCCGACAACCGCTCCCGATAGGGTGCGAGTACGCGCGAGCCGCCTTCGAGCAGGATGACGCGCGCATCGCGCGAATTGATATTGCGAAACTCTCGGCGCAGCGTGTGTCGGGCGATTTCGGCCAATGTGCCGGCAAGCTCGACGCCGGTCGGACCGGCACCGACGACTACGAAAGTCATGCACTTCAGACGCGCCGCGCTATCACTCTCGCGCTCGGCACGTTCGAACGCCAAGAGAACGCGGCGGCGCATGGTCATCGCGTCCTCCAGAGTCTTTAACCCGGGCGCGAACTGCGCCCACGCGTCATGCCCGAAATAGCTGTCGGAGGCACCCGGGGCGAGGATCGCCGCGTCGAAAGCGAGTTCGGAGCCATCGCCCAGACGCGCCCGCCTGGCTTCGGGGTCGATTGCCGTTACGGTCGACATCAGCACGGTCACGTTATCCTGTCGCGCGAGGATGTGGCGAATCGGCGCGGCAATCGCGGGCGCGGACAGACCCGCCGTTGCGACCTGGTAGAGCAACGGCTGGAACAGATGGTGATTGCTACGGTCCACGACAGTGATCTTCACCGGAGAGCGGCGCAAGGCGCGTGCGGCGGCCATACCCCCAAAACCGCATCCGACGATGAGTACCTTTCGATTGGGCTGATCTTTCACTATTCCTCCTTGGGAAATCGGGCCCGTCGCCCGCAGCATAGGACACTCATTTCGATACTTCTCCGGTCACGCCGGCCAAGCCCGGCCCCAATCTGAGAATCAGGAGCACCGCGATAAGGCTGGCCCCCAGCACCGTATTGGGCACCCCGACCCAGTGCGCCACGCCTGTCACAATCAGACTCCCGATGGGCGCCACGCCAATGAAGCTTGCCGAAAAAAGTGCCATGACGCGGCCACGCAATCGGTCCGGAACAATCGATTGGATCAGCGTATTGCAAGCGGCAACGGTCACAATCATACCGAAGCCGATAGCCACCAAAAAGCAGCTGCTCAAGACGAACCAGCGACAGTGCGAGAAAGCCATCGCGGCGATGGCCGCGATCAAAGCGCACACCTTCAGCGCCGCGGCCAGCGCGCGCACGTGTGGCCGTGACAAAAGAAACGCGGACGCGACCAGCGCCCCGGCGCCCGATGCGCAAAGCAACAGGCCCAAGGTCCGAGAATCCCCGTGAAACACGTCGCGTGCGTAATACGGCATAACGACCGTATAGGGGGCGATCAAGAGGCTGACTACCGCGACAATCAGCATAAGGTTGCGAATCGAGGGTGTTCTTGCCGCAAAGGCCCACCCTTCCCGAATGCCCCCAAATCCGGCCTTACTCATGAAGCTCGGGCGTTCCATTCGCACCTTAAAGAGAGCAGCGAGCACCGCCAGGTAGCTCGCCGCATTCAGAAGAAAGCACATGCCCTCGCCGATCAACGCCACGAGCAGGCCGCCCAGCGCCGGCCCGATGAGCCGCGCCGAATTCACGGCGAGCGAATTCATCGCGATCGCGTTGGGCAACGCCTCACGATCATCGATAAGACTCACGATGAGGCTCTGCCGCGCCGGAACATCGACGGCGTTGATGAGCCCCTGACAGCCTGTCAATACCATGAGATGCCAGATCTGAACGCGCCCCGAGAGCGTCAATAAGGCGGCCACGAGGGCCGGCAGGATGGATAGCGCCTGCGTAACACGCAACAATCGCAGGCGATCGACATGATCCAAAAGAACCCCGGTAAACGGTGCCAGAACGAGCATCGGAATCTGTCGGAAAAAAGTAATGGCGCCCAACAGCCAGACCAAATTGCCTATGCGGTAGGCGAGCCAACTCATGGCCACGTTTTGCATCCACGTTCCGATGAGCGACACCAATTGACCCGAGAAATAGAGGCGAAAGTTCGGATGGCGCAACGCGCGCATGGAGTCGGGCCAATTCATCGCGCTCTCGTCAGGTCGAGCCGAGCCGTAGCAGCCGGTGTCAGCACCATGTCGCGGGACCAAAAACAAAGCGCGCCGAAGCGCGCTTTGATTGAGGCAGACTTCGTCGTCGCCTCAGGACTGAGGCTCTTCGGCAGGCACGCTGGCTGGAGCCGGAGCGGCAGCCGGCGGCGCAGCGGCAGCGTGCGCGGCCGCATGTTGCTCGATCGCCAACGCCTTCATCGACAGGCGCAGGCGACCTTTGTCGTCGGCCTCGAGGACTTTGACCTTCACGGTCTGGCCTTCCTTCAAATAGTCGGCCACGGCATTAACCCGCTCTTGAGCAATTTGGCTGATATGCAAAAGTCCATCTTTGCCGGGAAGAACCTGCACGATCGCACCAAAGTCCAGAAGCTTCAGTACCGTTCCCTCGTAGACCGCGCCCACTTCAACTTCGGCGGTGAGTTCCTCGATACGCTTCTTGGCCGCCTGGCCAGCCGCGGCGTCGACCGACGCGATCGTGACGATGCCATCGTCATTGATATCGATCTGGGTGCCCGTCTCTTCGGTCAGCGCTCGAATGGTCGCGCCACCCTTGCCGATGACATCGCGAATCTTCTCGGGATTGATCTTGACCGTGATGAGGCGTGGCGCAAAATCGGAAAGCTCGGTCTTGAAGTGTGGCAGCGCCTGCTGCATCTGAGTCAGGATCTGCATGCGTGCTTCCTTGGCCTGAGCCAAGGCGACCTGCATGATTTCCTTGGTAATGCCCTGGATCTTGATGTCCATCTGAAGTGCAGTCACGCCACTCGTCGTTCCGGCGACTTTGAAATCCATGTCGCCGAGGTGATCTTCGTCGCCCAGGATATCGGTCAGAACCGCAAACTTGTTGCCCTCCTTGATGAGGCCCATTGCAATCCCGGCGACATGCGCCTTCATCGGCACGCCAGCATCCATGAGAGCCAGACAACCGCCACACACGGAGGCCATCGACGAGGAGCCGTTGGATTCGGTGATTTCCGATACGACCCGAATCGAATAGCTGAATTCATCGGCAGGAGGAAGGCAGGCCACCAGCGCCCGCTTGGCAAGTCTGCCGTGACCGATTTCGCGCCGCTTGGGAGTTCCTACACGACCGGTTTCTCCGGTCGCATAGGGCGGCATGTTGTAATGGAGCATAAAGCGCTCGCGGTACTCTCCCATCAGAGCGTCAATGATTTGTTCGTCGCGGGCGGTGCCCAATGTCGCGACAACGAGCGCCTGTGTTTCACCGCGCGTAAACAGGGCCGAACCATGGGCGCGCGGTAGCACTCCCGTGCGGATCGAGATCGGACGCACCGTACGCGTATCGCGTCCATCGATGCGTGGCTCGCCTTCGAGAATCTGGCTGCGCACGATCTTCGCTTCCAGATCGAACAGGATGTTGCCGACTTCGACCTCGTCCGGCGGTACGCCGCCCACACTGGCTGCCTCTTCGGTCAATCGGGCCATAACGGCGGCGCCGATCTGCTTGAGTTGACTCGTTCGCGCTTGCTTTTCCTTCACTTGATAGGCTGCGCGTAAATCCGCTTCAGCGAAGTGTTTGACGCGGTTTAACAGCGCTTCCTTCTTGATCGCCGGCGTCCAGGCCCATTCTGCCTTGCCAGCATCGCGCACCAGTTCGTCAATCGCGCCGATCGCCGCCTGGAGTTGTGCGTGACCGAACATCACAGCGCCAAGCATCACGTCCTCGGAAAGCTGTTGCGCTTCGGATTCGACCATCAGCACGGCTTGTTCGGTCCCGGCCACTACCAGATTAAGCTGCGAACCGGCCAACTGGGTCTTGGTCGGATTAACCACGTATTGACCTTCGATGTAACCGACGCGCGCCGCGCCGATCGGTCCGGCGAACGGGATGCCCGACAGTGATACCGCGGCGGACGCACCCAACAGCGCCGCCATGTCCGGGTCGATTTCCGGATTGACCGAGAGTACGTGCACGATCACCTGGACTTCGTTGTAGAAACCTTCGGGAAACAAGGGTCGTAGGGGTCGATCGATCAGCCGTGAGGTCAAGGTTTCCTTCTCGCTCGGCTTGCCCTCACGCTTGAAAAAGCCACCAGGAATTCGACCCGCAGCGTAGGTTTTCTCGATGTAATCGACAGTCAGAGGAAAGAAGTCCTGGCCCGGTTTGGCGTTTTTGGAAGCCACTACTGTCGCCAGAACGACCGTGTCTTCGATGCTCACCAACACCGCCCCGCTTGCCTGCCGGGCGATTTCGCCGGTTTCTAGCGTGACTTGGTGCTGCCCGTATTGAAATGTCTTGGAAACTTTATTGAACACGATATCTTCCTTTCGCATTAGCCCGGTCATTTCCAGGTGAACCGGTACACCGCAACTGCAACAACCAGCGCTTCCGAAAAGGCCATCGCGCTTGCAATCTCAGGCCTGTTGAGAGGTCACCGAACCCGCCTGTAGGAGTCCGGAGAAGAGAAAAACGAAAAGCAAAGAGCCCGCGGCAGTTGACTGGCGCAGGCTCTTTGCCTCAATTCTACGATGCCCGGTACGAGCGCAATTATTTGCGAAGACCGAGTTTTTCGATCAACGACCGGTAACGGTCAGCATCCTTTTGTTTGAGGTAGTCCAAAAGCTTGCGACGACGGCTCACCATGCGCAAAAGTCCGCGGCGCGAGTGGTGGTCCTTCGTGTGCTCTTTGAAATGCGGCGTCAACTCGTTGATGCGCGCGGTCAGAAGCGCGACTTGCACTTCGGGTGACCCGGTATCGTTTTGCGCACGAGCGTGCGCGGCGACGATTTCCGCCTTGTTTAGCGTGGCAAAAGCCATATCCAGACTCCTAAGACATGCGGCAGCGACTGGATGGGCCGCGCCGTGATCGGCGAAAGAGCGCAATTATAGCGAAATGTCGATGCGCGTGCCACAGGCAGGAAAGCATGTCCGGCAAGTCGAAGCACCCGCAGCGGAATCCGTTAGGGCCGGGCGATTACCGGACGGATTGGATGCGCAGTATTCCCGGCTCATGGCCGGGGGTAGCGACCCGCGAGGACGCGGCGGATGTTGTCCAGCGTCTGCCGGGCGGCGGCGCGCTCGGCCTCGGCGCGTGTCGAGTTCGCTGAAATCTCGGCGGCGTTGCGGAATATCGTGTGCAGTTCGCGGACGCCCTTGCGGTCCAGTTCTTGAATGGTCGGGATATGCGTCGTCATCGGTGCCTCCTTGGCTGGGAGGCTCGGCGAGTGCGTTCCATCTTGACACGTACGGACAAATGGCGTACACTCATTTATAGTACCTGAACCGATCCTAGCGAGGCCTCCAATGCTGAACACGCGTGAAACCCACGACAAGTCGCGCAACGCGCGCCTGGAGGCGCGCGTCTCCAGCGACCAGAAGGATTTTTTCCAACGGGCCGCCACGCTGACGGGGCGCACCTTGAGCGAACTCGTCATCGACAGCACCCAGGAAGCGGCGGCGAAGATCGTACAGGAGCACGAAGTCATCCGCCTCTCCCGGCAGGAGCAGATCGCCTTTGTCAGCGCCTTGCTGACGCCCTCCGAACCGGGGGCACGCCTCAAGAAGGCCGTCCAGAGCTACCGTCAGAAGGCGGGGCTGTGATTGGCACTCGCGCTTGCCCCGGAACATATCTGTCCGCTTGAAAAGGCGCACGACCGCAAGTCCTTCGATTGCGGCAACGAAGACCTGAATCGCTATCTGCGTGAGCAGGCGCGGCAAGACGCCGAAAAACGCGTCGCCGCGCCTTTCGTCTTCACGCAGCTGGGCAGTCCGGCGGCGCTCGGTTTCTACACCCTGTCGTCATCCATCATCCCGGTTGATGAACTGCCGCCGGACCTGATGAAGCGGCTTCCGCGTTACGGGCAACTGCCGGTCACGCTGCTCGGCAGGTTGGCGGTGGACCGCTCGGTCGGCGGCCAGGGCGTGGGGGAGTTTCTTCTTGTGGATGCCTTGCGCCGCAGCCTGGAAGCGGCGCAGCAGATCGCGGCCATGGCGGTGATCGTGGACGCGAAGGACGAGCGGGCCGAAGGCTTCTATCGGCATTTCGACTTCCAGCCGTTCCAGCAAACCCCGTTGCGCCTGTTCCTGCCGATGGGGCAGATAGCAAAGCTGTTCGCATAGTGGATTCACATAACGCGGGCCTGTAGGCGTGGGGCAACGCGCTTCGGCTCGACGGGTTGATCGTCCGACGCAAAGCCACGAATCTCGTGGACTTCGACATGCTCGTTGTCGCGCTCGTTGAGCAAGTGGACGGCGAGCTGGCGCGCGCTGCTGCGTTGATTGCCCTTGAGAATCATGGCTCACCACCGCAGCCCGAGCGCCACCATCAAGTCTCGCGCATGCGGCGAACCTCTTGGCAGGCTTCGACGATGGCCTGCTCCGTCTCCGGGCCGACGGGCAGGGAGCCGAGATTGGCAGCCTTGGCTAGCTGGTTCAGGTTGCTCGCCAGCTTGGACTTGCCAAGTTCGCCCAAGACCTTTGCAAGGGCCTGTTCGTCCTTGACCGGCTGTCTGCGGGAGCGGCGCGAACTCTCCGAGCCGTCCAGCAGGCAGGACCGGATGTAGGCCCCAAGGGGGCGGCTACCGGCCCGGCGCAGAAGCTCGGCCCTCTCCGCCGCGCTCAGGCGCAGGGAGAACGGAGGTGCGGATTTGCCAGAAGTCGCCGCGCGCGACGGGCTGTGCTCGGCGGCGCTGCGGAACTCATCGGCGACAGGCGGACGGTCGAGGCTCATGGCTTGGCCTCCCCGATCTTCCGCAGCGCCGGGAAATTCAGGCGGGTGAGTTCGGCATCCCAGTCCTCCGCCAGTTCTTGAAGTAGGGCATCATGAGGATTCGCGCTTTCTCCCTCCGGGTGCGCCATGCCGCCCCCGCACTCTTGGCCGTAAGTGTTCCAGAATGCTCTTTGATCGAAAGCGCGCTGGCGAACTCGCTAATAATCCAATCCGATGAGACTAGGGGAACTTCGCATGCCCGAACCATCGATCGACCAACTCGCCCGAAGGCTCGGCCACGCACAGTGGCACAGCAGCACTCGTATCCAGATAGATCGTCAGTAGCGAGCTTCGCGCCGCATCCGTTCGACGACAGGTTCGGTCACCGACATCGTCCGCCGTAACTTCCGTAACTGCTCGAGAAATGTAGTCTTGTCGAAGGACTGAGTCGGTATGAGTGTAATCGTGCCGGCGGGCGTGACTTCCGCCTCGACACTATCACCTTGCCGCAATCCGGTAGCGCGCACGCACCCTGCCGGCAGCCTTACTGCCAAGCTGTTACTCCATTGAGCGACTTGAAGTCTCATTTTTTTCCAATGTAGATACATGGATAGCATGTCATCAAACCTTTTCAAATCCGATTCTAGCCACGGTGGTGCCTGCAACGCTCTGTCGTGCAACGTCGTTGTGACAATAGACTCTCAGGCCTCGCGTAGGAAGGCCCATCGTCCAATGGCGTTGCGACTTAAAGAAAGGTACGTTGACGCACTGCCTCGTACAGACAAATCGCGCAAGCCACACTCGCATTCAGACTCGACACGACCCCAGCCATTGGGATGCGCACGAGCTCGTCGCAGGTCTCGGAAGTCAGTCGACGCAACCCCGAGCCTTCCGCACCTAGGACCAGCGCAAGCGGGCCGCGCAGGTCGGCCTCGTAGACTGATAAGGAGGCCACATCGCTCGCTCCGATGATCCGAATGTCACGTTCTTTGAACTCTCGCAAACTGCGCGCCAGATTGGTCACCGTCAGGTAGGGCACCGACTCGGCAGCACCACTGGCCACGCGGGCCACGGTCGCATTGAGCCCGCATGCCCGGTCTTTGGGAGCGACGACTGCATGCACGCCAGCACCATCGGCAACGCGCAGGCAAGCGCCCAAATTGTGGGGGTCGGTCACACCGTCGAGCACCAACAGCAATGGCGTGGCGCCACTGGCATCGAGCACATCGTCGATGCTGGTGGCCAGTACCGTGGCATCGGCGAGTGCGACCACGCCCTGATGACGGTTGTGGGTCGCCAATCCATCCAGGCGTGCCTGAGCGACCGGTATGACGCGCACACCCCTTTCGGCCGCTTCGCGGATGAATTCCTGCATGCGCTTGTCTTTGCGTGCGGCCTCGACGTAGATCTCGTGCACCGTCGCAGCATCGCGTCGAATGCGCGCGACCACCGCGTGAAAACCCAATAGGATCTGCGCCGGCGCCATGGATTCGATATTAGACCGAACGTTTACGTTGGCCGCTTTTCCCGGCCGGTTTGCCGGCGGTCTTGCGGGCCCTTCCGGCCGCCTTGACGTGGTCCGCCTCTACGACGTGGCTACCCGAACGCGGCTTGGCAGCCCGTTTGCCAAGGGTCTTGGCCGGCCCTTTGTGACTCTGGCCCGGCTCGTCGGGCAACACGCCACGCATCAGTTCCTGGTAGGTGCTTCCCTTGACCAGTCGAAACTCGATCTTTCGCGCTTCCAGATCCACACGGGAGACCTGCACGGTCAGAGGATCGGTCAGACGGAAGCGCTGCCCGGTGCGCTCGCCGCGCAGTTCGTGCATCGCCTCGTTGAATTGAAAATAATCGGTACCCAGTTCCGAGACGTGAACCAGCCCCTCGACGAACAAATCGTTCAGCGTGACAAATACGCCAAAAGGCGCGACGCCCGATATGCTGCCCCGAAACTGTTCCCCCACCCTCTCGCGCATGAAGTAGCACTTGAGCCACGCTTCGACGTCCCGACTGGCATCATCGGCGCGCCGTTCATTCGCCGAACATTGCATGCCAAACTGTTCCCAACTCTGATTGATCCGGACATTGTCTTCGGCCAATGCAGGGACAAAGCGTCCTTCGGCCTCGTCATCGGCTCGCGGTACCGTGGGTACGTATTTCTTGCCGGCCAGCAAAGCCTTGATCACGCGATGGGTCAATAGATCCGGATAGCGCCGAATCGGAGAGGTGAAATGCGCGTAGGCGGGATAAGCCAGACCGAAATGACCGCCGTTGTCCGGGCTGTAGATGGCCTGCTGCATCGAACGCAGCAACATCGTCTGTAGGAGTTGCGCATCCGGCCGCGTCTTGATCCGGTCGGTCAAGACCGCGTAGTCCTTCGCCTGGGGTGAATCGCCGCCGGCCAAGGACAGGCCCAAGGTCTTCAAGAAGGTTCGCAAATTTGCCAGTTTCTCGGGGGTTGGACCGTCGTGCACCCGATACAGGCCAGGGTGCTTGGCGCGGCCCATGAAGTCCGCGGCACAAACGTTGGCCGCCAACATGCATTCTTCAATGACCTTGTGCGCGTCGTTGCGGGTTCTGGGCAGGATCTGTTCGATTTTGCCCAGCGGGTTGCATACGATATAGGTCTCGGTGGTATCGAAGTCGATTGCACCGCGCACTTTGCGCGCCGCCAGCAATGTCTGGAACACTGCGTAAAGATCGCGCAATTGCGGCGCGATCGAGCATCGCACTTTCGCCGTCGGACCTTCTGGAGCGGCCAGGACACTGGCCACTTCGGTGTAGGTCAATCGCGCGGCGGAATGCATGACGGCGTTAAAAAATTGATAGGCCGTGACCTGACCGTGCACATCGATGACCATGTCGCACACGAGAACAAGACGGTCCACATCCGGATTGAGTGAGCAAAGACCGTTGGATAACTTCTCGGGCAACATGGGAATGACGCGCCGTGGGAAATAGACCGAAGTGCTCCGTTCGAAAGCCTCGGTATCGATCGAACTGCCGGGCGCGACGTAGTGACTAACGTCCGCGATGGCCACGAGCAGTCGCCAGCCGGCCCTACGCGGCCCCAAAGGCTCGCAATAGACGGCATCGTCAAAGTCGCGCGCATCCTCGCCGTCAATGGTCACCAGGGGCACGTCGCGCAGATCAATCCGGCCCGCCAAGTCTCGTTTCTGAACCGCGTCCGGCAAACGCTCAGCCTCGGACAAGGCGGCCGGAGAAAAGACGTGCGGAACGTCGAACTTACGCACCGCGATCTCGATTTCCATGCCGGGATCATCGATTTCGCCTAAGACCTCCGCGATGCGCCCAATGGGCTGCGTATAACGCGACGGCTGTTCGACGATCTCCACGGTGACAACCTGCCCCGGTTGCGCTTTCTTGATCTCACTGGGCGCAATCAGGATGTCATGCTTGATGCGCTGATCTTCGGGAACCACGACGAATACGCCGCGTTCATTCAACAGCCGCCCGACGAGCTTGTTGGTACGACGTTCGGTAACCTCGACGATCACGCCTTCCGGTTTGCCTCGGTACTCGCTGCCGGTGGGTTTGACGAGCACCCGGTCACCGTGCAGAACCTTGAGCATCTCTTTGGGCGCGAGCCAGATGTCGGGACGCAACCCATCGTCCCGGATCAAAAATCCATACCCGTCGCGATGCCCGACCACGCGGCCGGCGACGAAATCGAGCTTGGTCGAGAGCAGCAGTACGCCCTTTCGGTTTGGCATGAGCTGACCGTCGCGCTCCATCGCAAAAAGACGGCGCTCGTATCCTTCAGAAGTATCCGGCTTCACACCCAGTCGTTGGCTCAATTCTTCGGGCCGCAAGGGTCGCTCGGCGCCGCGTAATTCGCGCAGGATGTCTTCGCGGCTGGGGATGGCGTACTCGAAGCGGGGCGCTGCAACCTCGGATTCGCCGGTGGAATGGGCCTTTCTGCGTTGTTTCGATCGGTTCGGCGTCATGGCGCCGCCGCTGCGGTTCAAGATGTTTTTCTCGTTTGACAAATTGGGTGATCTCTTTACAATCCTGCGTTCTCTTTGGCCGCATCGTGCCCAGATGGCGGAATTGGTAGACGCACTAGGTTCAGGTCCTAGCGGTGGCAACACTGTGGAGGTTCGAGTCCTCTTCTGGGCACCAGAAGCCTTTATACTCAATCACTTATAGAATATTCTTCAAGTGATTGTTTAGGTTGGAAATGCGGCTCGCGCAAGCGAGAGGCAAGATGTCTAGAGGCGTACTATCGCGTCTTTTTTCTCGCTCAGTCGTTCGACTTCGTTCCCACCCACATTGCTTAGTGTAACGCATTCCCGATATCGGACGTGTGCGATCCAACTGTCCGGCGATCGGATAGCCACACCGACGGGGCGCATCCCGACGGTCATGTCGGACCGGAGAGCAACTCACGAGAATACCCTGTCATAGGTCGTTTACTGGCCGCCAAAGCACGCCGCTATGACGCTACTCCGATGTGACTCGTGATCGAAGAGGTCACGCGATCTCGAATGTGATGATCCAGGAATTGGGCGTCAGCGCCGGTCGCGTTGATGACACCGCCGGGTCAAGGTACCGCAGGGGGTCAAAATTCCACGATAACAAGCGCTAACGCCAAACCGGTCGGGCTCACGAGCCGACTGGGTGCCTGAGTCAGCGTGTTGAGCGAGCGACTTTGATCCGAGATGCCAATTCGCTTGCACCCAACCGATCGTAATCCTCAAAAGGCTGGTGAATCCAAGGATTGGTTGGCAAGTATTCGACGCAATAATCAGGCCTAAGTTTCGCGCAACCTTTGCACCACAGGACCGCGGTCCGAATTTCCGTAATGTCGGCGAACTGACGCTGCAGATGGTGGCATACCCCTTCGAGCGTTCGACCGGAGTCGACGAGATCATCGACGATAAGCACCCTGCCGGCCATTCGGTTGTACGTCATGGTGATGTACTGGGCGATATCGAGTTCGCCCTGGAGCGTACCGCTGGCCTGTCGATACGAACTGGTCGCTAGGATCGCCAATGGCAGCTTGAAGATACGCGAAACCACGTCGCCGACCCGAAGGCCTCCACGCGCCAAGCAGAGAATGTGATCGAACGGCCACCGGGACTCAATCAGTTGGACGCACAGATTCTCGATCAGGTCATGGTATCGATCCCAGGAAACCCAGAGATCTCGATCCGTATCGGTGATTTGCGGTGTCATCGCACGCCGGACGAACTACTCGAAAGGGTGACGCAAGACAATTGTTTCGTCGCGGTCGGGCCCCGTCGAGATCATGTCAATCGAGACATCGCATACTTCGGCGAGACGTTCGAGGTAACGGCGCGCGTTGGCAGGCAAACCCGCAAGCGATTTGACGCCATACGTACTTTCGGACCAACCCTCGAGTTCTTCATAAACCGGCTCGCACTCTTCGATATTCGAGGCACCGAACGGCAGGATGTCGAGCACGCGGCCCTCGACGCGATAACCGACCCCGAGCTTGATCGATTCGACCCCGTCGAGTACGTCAAGTTTTGTGATGCACAGTCCCGAAACGCCGTTGATTTGGATCGAACGTTTCAGCGCCGCCCCATCGAACCAGCCACAGCGGCGGGGTCGCCCCGTGACGGAACCGAATTCCTGGCCTTTCTCGGCCAGGTGCTTGCCCACCGCATCGAACAGCTCCGTCGGAAATGGCCCTGAGCCGACCCGAGTGGTATAGGCCTTGGTGATACCTAATACATAATGCAGGCACTGCGGACCGACGCCGGCGCCGGCAGCCGCGGCCCCCGCCACGCAGTTCGACGATGTGACATACGGATAGGTGCCATGATCAACGTCGAGCAGCGCGCCCTGTGCCCCTTCAAACAGGAGATTCTGACCCGCCTTTTGCGCGTCATAGAGGCAACGGGGCACGTCGGCCACCATCGGCTTCACGCGTGGAGCAAGCGCCATCGCTTCGTCAAACACCTGGGCGAACACGACGGCGGGTGCATCCAGGTAGTGCTGAAGCACGAAATTGTGATAATCCAGCACTTCCGCAAGACGTTCCGCGAAACGCTCGGGTGCGAAAAGATCCTGCAGCCGCAAAGCCCGTCGCGCCACCTTATCCTCGTAGGCCGGTCCGATGCCGCGCCCGGTCGTGCCGATCTTTCCCAAACCCTGTTTGATTTCGCGCGCCTGATCCAGGGCCACGTGATAGGGCAAAATCAACGGACACGCTTCGCTAATGCGCAAGCGCGCGGCAACACTGAGACCCGCGTCCTCGAGCTCGGCGATCTCCCGCAGCAGCGCCTCGGGTGAGAGCACGACGCCATTTCCGATATAGCACAGGACATCGGCGCGCATGATGCCCGAAGGGATCAAGCGCAATACGGTCTTCTTGCCGTTGATCATGAGCGTATGGCCGGCATTGTGGCCGCCCTGGAAGCGCACCACCGCCTGCGCGTGGTCGGTCAGCCAGTCGACCACCTTACCTTTGCCTTCGTCCCCCCATTGGGTTCCGATGACGACAACGTTTCTTCCCATGATGCGAACTCGCTTTGTAGAATTGGGCCTGTGGCGCGTGGCGCAACGCGCCGATGCTAGGATGAAAGACGCTCGATGTGCCAGCCGCCGTTTCGTTGAACCAAAACGCGGTCGCAACAGATAGCCTCACCTTGCGGCTCGGGGCTACCGGGCATGACCTGCACCACGACCTCACCTTGGGCCCGCAAGGCTGCCACGGCGTCACGTAGCGCCGAATCACCGCCGGCAGGAGCCCTTACGGCGGCGAGCATTGCCATCTGCGGCAACAATGCTGCTGCCTCGCGCAGGTAAAGGCTGAATCCCGCCGCGGGACGCGCTCGCCCAAACACTTCACCGACCTCATCGTAGCGGCCTCCACGCGCGATAGCGCTGGCCAAGCCTGGGCAATACGCCGCGAACATGACGCCGCTATGATAGTGGTAGCCCCGGATGTCGGCCAGATCAATCGTCACTTCAGCGTCATTGGCCGCTGCCGCCAAACGCGTCAAATCATCGAGTGCGGCGGTAATACGCGGCAGCTTGGGCAGCACTTGGCGCGCACGCGTCAAAACTTCCAGCCCCCCGTAAAGTTCGCACAGCATGGCCAACGCCTCGGAAGTTTCCGGCTTAAGAATCGAAGTGAGCGCGGCCAACCCCTCGCTGTCCTTCGATTGGAGAACCGGATAAATTTCCTCCGCCGCCAGAAACCCGGCCGGATCATGGGCAAGAATGGCGCGCAGGATCTCGACATGCCCAAGATCGAGGCGTACCGCGCCAATTCCGATGAGCTTTAGCGCGCGAAGCAACAATTCCTGGATCTCGAGATCGGCCTCAAGCCCGGCATGGCCGTAGATCTCCGCGCCAATCTGGAACGGCTCGCGACTTCCCGAAAGAATGCCCCCCCGGGTATGGACAACGCTTCCGGCATAACAGAGTCGGCTTACCCCGGCGCGATTTAACAGATGGGCGTCGATGCGCGCGACTTGGGGAGTGATGTCCGCTCGCAAACCCATGGTACGCCCCGACAACTGGTCGACGAGCTTGAACATTTGTAGGTCCATGTCGCGACCGGTGCCGGAAAGGAGTGATTCCGTGTATTCGATCAAAGGCGGCATGACCAACTCATAGCCATACGTTCCGAACAGATCGAGGAGTGCCCGTCTAAGGGCCTCGATCTTGCGCGCCTCGGCGGGCAAGATGTCGGAAATCGCTTCGGGTAGCAACCAGGTCGGCATGGTGGATGGCGCGCAAGGCAAAGCGCGGCACGGACCGCGCAAGAATTCAGGAGTCGAACCGGTGATTCTAAATCACAAGAGCCGGCTTACGAAAAGAACAAAGAAGCCCGCGATAATCGAAGCGAGTCCAAAAAAGCGCAACTGTCCATCGCTGAACTCAAGCATGCGGCGAAAGGCGTCCTTCCAGCGTCGGGGTACGGTAAGAGGCATGACCCCTTCGAAAATCAGCATCAGCCCGAAGGCCGCCAGGGCGATGGGCCACATCGGACACCGATCCTATCTCTTGGTCGGCGCGCCGGCACCTGGATTCTTCATGTATTTGAAGAATTTGGAACTGGGATCGACGATGAGCAGATCGCCGTGGCTTCCAAAGCTTGCTCGGTAAGCCTCGAGACTCTTGTAGAAATCGTAAAATTGAGGGTCCCTGCCAAACGCTTCAGCATAGATCTGCGAGGCCCGGGCATCGCCCTCGCCTTTGATCGCTTGAGCCTTCTGGTAGGCGTCGGCCAAAATGACGACGCGCTGCCGGTCGGCGTCAGCCTTGATTTGTTCGGCCTCCGCGCCACCGATGGACCGCAGCTCGTTCGCCACGCGGTTACGCTCGGCCTGCATACGGCGATACACCGAATCACTGATGCCGGCCAGCAGATCGACACGCTTTAGGCGTACGTCGATAATCGTGATCCCGACCTCTGCCGCATCGCCCGCAACCTTGGTACGAACCCCCTGCATGACATTCTCGCGTTGGCTCGATATCACTTCACGCACGGTACGCTTGGTGAATTCCTCATTCAATGCGGCTCGAATGAGTTGGGTCAGGCGATCCTGAGCGAGATCTTGGTCATTCCGGAAACTGATATAGAACTTCAAGGGATCGGTAATCCGCCACTTCACGAAGAGGTCCACCAGGAGATTTTTCTTCTCGGCAGTGATGTAGCGATCGGCATCCCCGCGATCGATGGTTTGAATTCTTCTGTCGATGAACACGATCTGGTTGATCGGATACGGCCACTTGAAATGCAGACCCGGCTCCGAAATGACTTTGGTGACCTTCTCGAACTCCAGCACCAAGGCGTAGTTGCGTTGATCGACGATGTACGCACTCGAAGAAACAACCAGGATCGCCAGCACGAGCGCTACACAGATCCAGACGATACGGTTCATGTGTCAGATCCTCTATCGAATCTCGCGTTCCCGCGCCTTGACCGGGTCGCGCGAACGATCGTCGTCGCTCAGACTGGGGGATGCGGGGGTGGTCGTCGCTGCAGGTGCCGGCGTGGGAGATGGCGTGGAAGACGGGGCGGTACTCGGCGTTTGCGCCTTGGACTGCTCGATCAGCTTATCAAGCGGCAAATACAACAGGTTGCCGCTGCCATGGGTGTCGATGAAAACCTTGGTCGAGTTCGTGTAGACATCCTGCATCGTCTGCAGATACATCCGTTCCCGTGTGATCTGCGGTGCCTTCGAGTACTCCGCGAGCACCTGCTTAAAACGCTGGGCATCGCCTTCCGCGGTGGCCACTACCTTCGCCTTGTATCCTTCCGCTTCCTGAATCACGCGTGCGGCATCACCGCGTGCCCGTGGAATGACGTCGTTGGCATAGGCCTGGCCCTCGTTTTTCGAGCGCTCCTGATCCTGCCCGGCCTTGACGGCATCGTCGAACGAGGCCTGGACCTGTTCGGGCGGCTGGACATTTTGCATCGTCACACTCGTCACCAAAATGCCGGTCTTGTACAGATCGAGGATGTGCTGGATCGACTGGTTCAGGTCAAAACCTGTCTTTTCGCGACCTTCATAGAGTACGAAATCCATGGTGCTGCGTCCGACGATTTCGCGCACCGCGGTCTCCGCCGCCTGTTTGACGGTTTCGTCTGGGCTCGCGTTGTTAAAGAGATAGTCGGCGGCGTCCTTGACACGATACTGGACCGCAAAGCGCACATCGATGATGTTCTCGTCCTCGGTAAGCATCGAGGAGTCCTTCAGATTGGCATCGCGGATCACGCTGTTGCCCCCAATTTCGATCGAACGAACTCCCGAAAGATTGACTTTTTCGACCGATTCGATGGGGTACGGGAAATGCCAATGCCAGCCCGCACCGGTGGTGTCTTCATACTTTCCGAAACGAAGGATGACACCGGCCGATCCTTCCGGAATTTGATAAGCGCCGCTCACCAACCATGCCATGAGGGCGGCGGCGCCGATACCGGCAGCCGCCGCAGCGACGCCCCTGCGTTTCGTCGCTGGTGGGCCACTGGGAGGTGCGCCGTTATTTCGATTGCGGCCCCCAAAGAGGTTCGACAGACGCCGATTCAGATCCTGCCACAGTTCTTCGAGATCGGGCGGCCCTTCGCCGCGCGGGCGCTGGCCATTTCCACTGGCAAGCGCCAGGCCTAGCCGGTTCAATCCGGCGCGCAATCGCGGTAAAAGGTGCGACTTGAACATCGCCGGGGTGACACTTGACATGGTGCGGTTCGTTTCAGGTACCCAGTCCGAGGGGTGTGGAACCAAGGCTCGCCGAGGGAGCCTGCTTGACTTCGGCGGCGGCATCGGTCGCCACTTCGGCCAAAGCGCTACGCAGTAGGTCCAAACCGACCCCTGTGCGCGCACTAAGCGCAACGCGCCGGATGGTACCACACTGGTCACGCTCGAGCGCAGGCTCGTGTGCGGCCAAATCGATCTTGTTGTAGACCAGAATCTGGCGGATCGATGCGGCGCCGATTTCGGCCAGAACGGCATTGACCTGTTCGATCTGTTCCTGCCGGGCCGAACTGGACGCGTCGACGACGTGCAACAGCAAGTCGGCCTGCACAGTTTCCTCCAACGTCGCCTTGAAAGCTTCAACCAGTTGGTGCGGTAATTCGCGGATAAAGCCGACGGTATCGGACAAAACAAGCTGACCCACACCCTCTAGATAGAGCCGACGGGATGTTGTATCCAGCGTGGCGAACAACTGGTCTGCAGCATAACTGTCGGCATGCGTGAGCGCGTTAAACAGCGTCGATTTACCCGCATTGGTGTAACCCACGATCGAAACCGAGAAGGCGCCTTGGCGCGTACGCGCCCGGCGCTGCGTCGTGCGCTGGCGTGTCAGCTTGACCAGTTTCGCACGCAGTGTCTTGACGCGCTCGCCGATCAGCCGGCGGTCGGTCTCGAGCTGGGTCTCACCCGGTCCCCGCAGCCCGATCCCCCCCTTTTGTCGTTCCAAGTGAGTCCAGCCGCGCACGAGGCGCGTGGCGAGATGGTTCAACTGGGCCAATTCGACCTGCACCTTGCCTTCGTGGCTCTTTGCGCGTTGCGCGAAAATATCGAGAATAAGACTGGTCCGATCGACGACCGCAACCTCAAGGCGGCGCTCGAGATTGCGCTGCTGCGCCGGTGACAGCGCATGATCGAAGATGACGAGCGTAAGCTCGTGACTTTTGACTGCGGCAGCAATCTCATCGGCTTTTCCGGTCCCGACAAAAAGGGCGGCGTCCGGGCTTGTGCGTCGGGCCGTTAGGGTGACCACCGGGTCAACCCCAGCCGAACGGGCAAGCAGAGTCAATTCGGCCAGGCTCTCGGCTTCATCGGATGTGCCGAAATCCACGCGAATGAGCGCGGCACGCGCGAAATTAGCGTCCAACGCGAAACAAGGAGATCAATCGCGGCAACCCGAACACGGTGGGATTCGACATCATTCGACCGCCTCGACGTTAAATGTGACCGCTCGCGCAGGCACCACCGTCGAAATGGCGTGCTTGTAGACCATTTGGGTGACCGTATTTCGCAACAGCACGACGTATTGATCAAACGACTCGATCTGACCCTGCAATTTGATACCGTTGACCAGATAGATCGATACGGGAATATGTTCTTTGCGTAGGATGTTGAGGAACGGGTCTTGTAGTAATTGCCCTTTGTTGCTCATGATGACTCCAGGAGGTTATTGTTGTGGATTTCGGGCCTGCTTGGCATTTACGCGTCGCGTCCCCGATAAATATGGGGTCGCACCCCACGTTCTCAAGAAAACTTAACGCTGCCCATCGCGAGTCGGCAAGGGCAAATCAATGTAGCCGATTTCCCCATGAATTGCCACTGACGCGCTGCCGGCTGTTCCCATCCGCCCCGTTCAGTCGCGGTCGACGAATGGATTACGCGTCGAGCGAAACTCGATTCTTAATGGAGTCCCCTCGAGCGAAAAGGTTTCCCGGAAATACGACTCGAGGTAGCGGCGGTAAGTTTCAGGCACGCGATCTAGGCCATTGCCGTGGATCACAACGGTCGGCGGATTCTGCCCACCTTGGTGCGCATAACGCATCTTGGGTCGCGCGATACCGCGGCGCGGCGGCGCCTGACGGTCGACCGCCGCAATCAACGCGCGTGTCAGTTTGGGAGTGGTCAGCTTCGCGACCGCCGCGGCATACGCGGCGTCGACCGACGCCATGAGGGGCCCAATGCCCTCAGCGCGCAACGCAGAGATGAAATGCAGCCGAGCAAAAGACAGAAAAGCGAGCTTACGTTCAACGTCACGCTTGGCGCGCTCCCTTTGGTAGGGATCAAGGCCGTCCCACTTGTTGACCGCCACCACCAGAGCCCGGCCAGACTCCAGGATAAAGCCGCCGATGTGGGCGTCCTGGTCGGAAATTTCCTGCTGCGCATCGAGCAGTAGCACCACCACATTGGCGTCGGCGACCGACTGAAGAGTTTTGACGACGGAGAATTTCTCGACCGCCTCGAAAACCTTGCCGCGCCGACGCAATCCGGCCGTATCGATTAAGGTGTAGTGCTTCGCGCCACGATCGAAATCGATATGGATGCTATCGCGCGTCGTGCCCGGCGCGTCGAATGCAATCACCCTCTCCTCACCCAAAAGCGTATTGATGAGCGTTGACTTGCCCACGTTGGGACGGCCGACGATGGCGATGCGCATGCGCTTGGACTGGCCTGACGCCTCCGGTTCGGCCTCGGGCGCAGGGCCCAGCTGGTCCAGCGCGAGATCGACCAAATCAGCCACGCCGTCGCCGTGAGCTGCCGAGATGGCGACTGGGTCACCCAAACCGAGCTCGTAGAAATCCGCTGTGACATTGGCGTGACTCATGCCCTCGGCCTTGTTCACCGCAATGATGATTTCGCGCTGGCGCGCCCGCAATTCCTCGGCAATGTTTTTGTCCTGGGGAGAGATCCCCGTACGGCCATCGACCAAAAAGATCACGACGTCGGCCTCGGCGATCGCCTGACGCGTTTGTTTCGCCATTTCATGGACGATGCCACTCTTGGCCACAGGTTCGAAGCCGCCGGTATCGATGACCAGAAAGGGGCGCGTACCCATGCGCCCCGCACCATAATGCCGGTCCCGGGTAAGCCCCGGCAAGTCGGCTACGAGTGCATCGCGTGAGCGCGTCAGACGATTAAATAGCGTCGACTTTCCGACGTTGGGTCGACCAATTAGCGCAATCACAGGGATGAGGCCCGCGCCCGCCGAAGAATTCACGTGCGCCTCATCACGGAGTGGTCCTACATTTGTCCGAATGCAAACAGGCCGCCGTCTCGTGTTTGGACCAAGATTGCAGGCTCAGGCAACGCGTCCAAAACAACTGGCGCGACTTCTATCGGTGAGCCATCCGTACTCATGCGCGCCATCAATTTACCTGTATCGCGTGAGAGCCAATGGACGAATCCTTTGTAATCGCCCAGCACGACTGCAGCCCCGACTGGTATCGGGACCCCGGCTTGTCGGTACAGTAGTTGATCGTTTTTCCAGACGCTCGCGCCACTCACACGAGACAGCGCCTGCACAATCGACTTCTCGTCGGTGACATAGGCATTGGTGGGGTCGATACCCAGGCCGCTGGACGTAGAGATATCGCGCGTCCATGACGAATTGCCGCGTTCCGCATCGAAGCAGCCGGCACGACCCTGAAAACTTGCCGCACAGATTTCACCGCCGCCCAGGCTCGGGGTGCCCACGACGTCGGTCACCCGTTCGAGTTCGGTTGCGCCTTTCGGGAAGGCCACCGGAACCTCCCACCGCACGGCGCCATTGCTCGTTGAAAGGGCGACTAAACGGCCCCCCGCCAATCCTGCGTACAGAACGCCATTGGAGATGATCATGCCCGATGGCGTGCGCAACACCAAGGGCTCCGAGGGACGGGTATACACCCAGCGCCGCTCACCGGTCTCGCTGTTAAAGGCCAACAAGCGCCCATCTGTCGTGCGTGCCACAATCACCCCGTCGCCCACAGCCGGAGCGCTCAGCACTTCGCCCCCGGTGCGAACACGAAACCGCGGCTTGCCATCCAAGCCGAGCGCGATGACATCTCCGCCGACCGTTGCCACGGCGATGGTATCCGAGTCGGCACCTACGCCCGCGGCCAATTTATCCCCGACATTCGTGCTCCAGACTTTCGCGCCCGTGACGATCGAAAGGCCCTCGACCATTCCATCGGCACCGGCGACGTAGACGTTTGGACCGGCTAACGCTGGGCTAAAGAAATAGCTCTGCGCGCCTGACACCTCCGCGCGCCAAAGGAGTTTGACCCCAAGCGTTGCCGTGAACGGCGTGAGCTTCGCCGGATCGTGCGGGGTCGAGGTACTGAAGAACCGATTGAATGCCCCGCACCCGGCCAGTTGCGTCACCAGGAGGAGGACAAGAAGGCGGCGCATCATTTCTTCTCCGATTCTGTCGCATGGGAAGCGGTGGACACGGTGGGTGGGGCGGGCACCGTTGCAGCGATGGTCGCGCTCGCCAACGCATCCAGTTTCAGTTGGATCACCCCGGTATAACTGGATTGCGCGTCGCTGCCGGCCAGAGGGAGCGCGGCCAAGGCATCCTGATACTGTGCGCGCGCCAAATCGGGCTTGTTTTGACTGACATAAACGTCCCCACGCCGATCGTCGAATGCGGCCTTGAAGGCGGGAGGCACATCACCCGAGAGGACCACGAGTGCGGCGTCGGGTTGCCCTTGATCCAACAACACACCAGCCCGGCGCAGCTTGGCCACCCAGCGATAAGAATCATCCGCCGCATGATCAGCGGCCCATTGCAACTGCGCACTTGCGGTCTTTAGGTCGCCGGCATCGACGTTGGCCCGCGCCGCAAGAAGGGCGGCCATCTCCGCATAGGAGGTTCGATTATATTTATCGAGAAGCACACCCGTGACCTCACGTGTGAGCACCGCATTTTTCGTATCGATGGCCTGCTGCAACTGATCAAACAGCGCCGAAGCCCCTTGCGATTGGCGGGTCTGGTACCAGTTCCAACCGTTGTAGCTCAAAACGCCCAAGGCCACCACGGCAACGACCGCAGTGAGTGCATTGGAGTATTTGTTCCACCATGCCTTTAGCGCCTCAATCTGTTCCTGTTCCTCAAGATCGTATGCCACGCGTCTATCCTTGTCCGATTATTCGAATTCTTCGCCGCCTGCGACGGCGTCGATAACATAGTCTACGAGCCGATCCAGCGACACGCGCTCCTGGCGCCCGGGTGTGGCCGTGTCACGCAGCATCTTGACGCTCGCCTCGCCCGCGGCAAGCTCGTCTTCCCCGAGGATAACCGCAAAGGCCGCCTGGCTCGCATCGGCCTTTTTCATTTGCGACTTGAAACTCGCCGCGGCACCCTCTGCGGCACAATGAAGAATGACGCGAAATCCTGCGCTCCTGAGGTCTTCGCTAAGGCCGAGCGCCATCCGCCGGGCGCGTTCACCTTGGTGCACCACATACAGGTCACAGCTGTCTGCAGATATGGCTTCCTCTTCTTGACGCATGAGATCAATAAGACGCTCGATGCCCAGGGCGAAACCGCAGGCCGGAGCAGCCTTGCCCCCCATGGACTCGATCAACGGATCGTAGCGCCCGCCCCCGCATACGGTACCTTGCGCACCCAAGCTGTCGCTCACCCACTCAAAGACCGTCAGATTGTAGTAATCCAAGCCGCGAACCAAACGCGGGTTAATTGAAAAGTCGATGCCCGAGTTCTTCAGAAGAAATTGAAACTCGTCGAAGTGCGCACGCGATTGTGCGCCCAGAAAGTCGAGCAATTTGGGTGCGCCATTGACCATGTCCTGCATCTGCGGGTTTTTGCTGTCGAGGATGCGCAGCGGATTGGTCTCCAGACGGCGTCGAGAATCGGCGTCGAGTTCCGCACTGTGCGAAGAAAAATAGGCCGCGAGGTGTTGACGATGCACAAGCCGTTCGCTGGGCTGGCCGATGCTGTTGATTTCGAGCCGGATACCCGTCAGGCCAAGGTCGTCCCACAGCCGCTTAACCATGAGAATAAGTTCTGCATCAATGTCCGGACCGACAAAACCCAGCGCTTCGACGCCGAACTGGTGGAACTGGCGATAGCGACCCCGTTGCGGACGCTCGTGACGAAACATCGGCCCGATATACCACAGCCGTTTGGGGCCATCGTAGAGCAAATTGTGTTCGATCACGGCACGCACGACTGCCGCTGTGCCCTCGGGCCGAAGACTCAATTCTTCACCGTTTAGGGCATCGGTAAAGGAATACATTTCCTTTTCGACGATATCGGTGACCTCGCCGATGCTCCGCTTGAAAAGACGCGTGTGTTCGACGATGGGAGTGCGGATCTGAGAATACCCGTAGGAACGGGCCAGTTCGGACGAAACTGCCTCGAATCGTTCCCAATAGGCCAAATCCCCCGGCAACAAATCATTCATGCCCCGAACGCCGACCAGCTTCTCCCCGCTTTTCGTCATGAGATTGCGCGTCGTGGCCCGGGTCAGGAATGTTCCGAAATCGTCGCTGCCGGACGCACCGCATGCCCGTAACGCTTTTCGACGTAATCGGCCACGATGGCCTGGAATTCTTCGGCAATCCCATCGCCTTTGAGCGTGACCGTACGCTCGCCGTCTACAAATACCGGGGCCACAGGTGTTTCACCGGAGCCGGGTAGGCTAATACCGATGTTGGCGTGTTTCGACTCTCCGGGCCCATTCACGACACAACCCATGACAGCGACCCGCATTTCCTCGACACCGGCGTAACGCGCTTTCCAGGTCGGCATCTGCTCACGTAACCATTCCTGGATTTTGGATGCGAGTTCTTGAAACACGGTACTCGTGGTACGCCCGCAGCCCGGACAGGCGATCACCATCGGTGTGAAAGCGCGCATTCCCATCGTCTGAAGGATTTCCTGCGCGACAATGACCTCGCGCGTACGCTCACCGCCGGGCTCAGGTGTCAAAGATATGCGGATCGTGTCTCCGATTCCCTCTTGCAACAGCACCGACAGGGCCGCCGTGGACGCAACGATACCCTTGCTGCCCATTCCCGCCTCGGTCAATCCAAGGTGGAGCGGGTAGTCGCAACGACTGGCCAACTCCCGATAGACGGCGATCAGATCCTGAACCCCAGAAACCTTGCATGACAGGATGATACGGTCGGCGCCCAAGCCCAGCTCTTCGGCCCGAATCGCATTCTCGATCGCCGAGGTCACAAGCGCCTCGTGCATGACCGACTGCGCATCAAGGGGATCGGAACGGCGCGCATTTTCATCCATGACACGCGCCAGGAGTTCCTGATCCAAGCTACCCCAGTTCACACCGATCCGGACCGGTTTGTTAAAGCGGCACGCAACTTCAATCATTTGGGCGAAATTATCACTGCGGCGCTCGCCCTTGCCGATATTGCCCGGATTGATCCGGTATTTCGAAAGTGCGGCTGCGCAACCAGGAAATTGAGAGAGAAGCTTATGCCCGTTGTAATGGAAATCGCCTACCAAGGGAACATCGACCCCCATGCGATCGAGCTGTTCACGGATTGCAGGTACCTCGCGCGCGGCCTCCGGCGTATTGACAGTGATACGCACAATCTCGGAACCCGCCTGTGCCAACTCTTTGACCTGAATCGCCGTCGCGATTGCGTCGGCGGTGTCGGTGTTGGTCATCGATTGAACCATCACCGGAGCGCCCCCACCCACTCGCACTTCGCGCGAACCATGGACGATGCGAACGGCGCGCGTTCTATGTCGAGGCCAGGGGCCGACCGCCGGTGCTGCAATCTGGGGCGAGACGAGAGTTACTTCTGACATGAGTCTGATTGATTACTTGAGAGTTAGGCGCGCCACGCGATCATGGGTATAGGGTGTCAGATCGATCGCGCTGCCATGGTACTCGAGCGTGGTACCAGGAGCGTTCCCGATGATGATCTCGAAAGGTGGAGATCCCTCGAGCGATTTTTGCGACCCCGAAGATACCTCTTGCGACAATAGCACCTTGCCATCGGCCTGCTTGATCTCTACCCACGAATCATCCTGGAAACGCAGCGTGATTGCAGAGGCCCGGCCGCCGTCTGTCGCAGTCGATTCCGTTGACGTGCCAGCTGACACGTTCGCGCTTGCAACGGTATTTTCCTCCGATGACTGCGAAGACGATGCGGTATCGTCGGTCGAGGGTGCGGATGGCGGCGTCAATGTTTGCGAAGCAATCGCCGGTTGCACGGCGCGATTTTGGCTTGCGTCTTGATCGGAAACCGGCGTGCTGCGCAGCGCGGTGGCCGCCGCCGAATTCGCCGCCGGAGTCAGGGTCACACGATGGACGCGCGCGACCGTGCCGTTCGCGGCGAGGGAGGAAATCATCGCAGTGGCTGTCTTAAACGAAGTCGTACCGGACCACGTGATGAAGATTGCGACCACGATCAATGCAATCGTCGCGGTCAGCATGAATCGCCCCAAGCTTGAGTCGCGTGAACTCGCCGGACGTTGCGAAAAGGGTGTGCCCAGGGCGGGCCTCAGACTGAAATCGGCGGCTCTCGACACTGGGCCGATCGCGCGTTCGAACGCTTCCACGGCGGCAGCCGGATCGAGTTGGAGCGCCTTGGCGTAGTTGCGAATGATGCCGCGCAGGTACGGCCCTTGAGGCAAGTCCGCAAACCGCCCTTCTTCGATCGCAGTGATTTTTCGCGGCGTGATCTTCAACTGTGCCGAAAGTGTCTCGAGCGAAAGCCCCTGCGCTACGCGCGCGTGCCGAAAGCGTTCGCCGAGTGATTCGGCAGGTGCCTCTTCGGTCGGTGGCGTAGCTGCATTCTCCAGCTCAGTCGGTCCGTCGGCCTGAGCGTCATTCATTGTAGGCATGACGCGACAGAAGTTCCGCCTCGCGTGAATTGGGAAACTCGCGTTCCAGCTCGGTCGACAGGCTCAGTTCCTCGGGCTGATGTCCGAGCGCATGCTCGATCTTGATGCCAAGCCACAGGCTCTCAGAATTGGCCGCACTCGTCTTGTTCACACGAATCGTGTAGAAACGAGCGCGATCCAGCTCGTGACGCGAGTAATAGATGAGTGCCAAGTTGAAGGCCGACACGACACCCATCGGGTCGAGCGTGAAGGACTGTCGAAAGTACTCCTCGGCGGCCACGCGATCCCCGAAGCGCAAAGAACACACTCCGGCATTCTGCAGGGGTCGCGCGGGGGTGAGATAGAGCGGATTCTTGACCGCCTTCAGGAAATAAGGAATCGATTCCTTGGCTCGTCCGTTCTGGCACAAAAACCAGCCGTAATTATTATTGACGTCCGAATTGTTGGGAGCAAGCGTCAGCGCGCGCTGGAAGCTCTTTTCAGCGAGCGTCTTTTCCCCAAGCTCCATGTAGACGAGGGCAAGCACTCCGTGCGCTTCGGCGAATGTCGGATCGTAATTCAGCGCCTGTTTCAGTTCATCGAGGGCTACCGCAAATTTGCCGTCCTGGTAATACCCAACCGCAAGTTCCATGCGTAAGCGGGCATGCTTGCGCGCGTCGGACTCGGGTTTTCGATCCTGAATGTCGACCCCTTCGTCCTGGGTCGAGTTGAATGCAGTTCCCGGATTGGGATTAAAACCGCCGCTGCTCGAATTCGAACTCACAATCGGGGTCGGCGGTGGTGGGGCTTTGGAAGTCGAACAGGCCCCAAGCAGCGTGTATATCGCAGTTGCCCCTAAAAGAACAAGACTGCGCGTGAACAGCAAACGAGGCGGTCGGATCATGCTGGAACCTCCGTGATGGACACGAATTTTGTCGAACGTTCGCCCAATCGGGTGCGATCTTGCACCTCGCCGGCAAGCTGGCCGCAAGCCGCGTCGATATCATCGCCACGAGTCTTCCGAATGGTCGTTGTGAGGCCCGCAGCCAAGAGCACCTCGGCGAATTCACGTATACGCGCGCGCGAAGAGCGGACAAGGCCGGCACCCACGAACGGATTGAACGGAATCAAATTGAATTTGCAGGGCAGATCGCCAACCAGCGCGACCAGCTCGTGGGCATGTCTCACATCGTCATTGATGCCATCCAGCATGACATATTCAAACGTGACGAAATCGCGCGGAGCCCACTGCAGGTACCGGCGGCATGCCGCCAGAAGTTCGGCAAGTGGATACTTTCGGTTGAGCGGAACCAATTCATCGCGCAGTCGATCATTTGGCGCGTGCAACGACACGGCCAGGGCGACGGGGCAGTCTTGACCGAGGCGGTCCATCATCGGCACTACACCGGAGGTCGAGAGGGTCACGCGCCGGCGTGACAGTCCGTAGGCATTGTCGTCGAGCATGAGACGCAGCGCCTTGACAGTCGGCTCGTAGTTCAAAAGTGGTTCGCCCATACCCATGAGAACCACATTGCTGATGGGATGACGGTCTTTTTTCTCGCCCATAGTCGTTGGTGCCAGCGCACGATGCGCCCACCACAGCTGCCCGATGATTTCGGCGGTCGAAAGATTGCGGCTGAAGCCTTGCTTTCCGGTGGAGCAGAAACGACAGTTCACGGCGCACCCCGCTTGGGTCGATATGCACAGCGTGCCGCGCTTGGTCTCCGGGATAAAGACCGACTCGATGGCATTGCCTTGTCCGACATCCAATAACCACTTTTGCGTATCGTCGGCCGAAACGTGATGGGCGAGTACCGCCGGTGCCTGGACGATTGCCACGTCCACGAGCTTGTCGCGCAAGGACTTAGCAAGATCGGTCATCGCCGCGAAATCGGATTGGCCCGCCTGATGAATCCAACGCAACAACTGGCGCGCGCGAAAAGGCTTCTCGCCTAGAGTTGCGCACCAATCGATCAGTTCCTGGCCCTCGAAATCGAGGAGATTGATGGGGGTAGTCACGACGGTCAAGACATGGGCGGCGCCGATGCGGCGTCTAGCGCGAATATACGTGAAGCGCGGGGAAGAAGTAAGCCACTTCGATCTGAGCGGTATCGGACCCGTCCGAGCCATGAACTGCATTGGCGTCGATGCTCGCGGCAAAATCCGCCCGAATGGTTCCCGGCGCCGCTTTCTTTGGATCCGTCGCACCCATCAGGTCACGATTCGTCTGGATTGCGTTTTCGCCTTCGAGAACCTGAATCACGACGGGCCCCGAAGCCATGAAGTCAACCAGATCCTTGAAAAACGGCCGCTGCCTGTGGACCGCATAGAAGCCCTCGGCCTCCGCACGCGAGAGCCACGTCATGCGCGCCGCGACGATCTTCAAGCCGGCGTTCTCAAAACGCGTATAGATCGCGCCGATGACGTTGTTCGCCACGGCGTCTGGCTTAATGATCGAAAGGGTACGCTCAATCGTCATAAAAACTCCCAAAGAAATAAGGGATTAGTGAAGAAATCAACTTTAAATTATAGCATGCCCCCCCATATCTCCATGCGAAGGCAAGCACGCATCGCGTCCGGAGGCGCCAAGCCGGCTCGGGACGCGAAGATGCAACTTACCGATAGTTGGGGTAGTCTCAATATTGGGCGATTCGCTCACTTTGTTTTTGGGGGATTTTCATGAACGACGAACTGCAAAGGACCAATCCATACTTGTATGGCGCGGGAGAAGTTGGCCAGGCCAACCGCAATCGAGTCCTCCGCAACACCTACTGGCTACTTGCCCTCTCCCTCGTGCCGACCGTGGTAGGCGCTTGGCTGGGTGTGGCGCTGAATTTTGGTGCGGTCATGGCGCGCAGTCCAGGAGTGTTCCTGGCGGTGTTCTTGATCGGCGCCTTTGGTCTTATTTTCGCCATCCAACGCTTCCGCGACAGCGCAGTCGGAGTCGGGCTGCTCCTGCTGTTCACGTTTTTCATGGGTCTCATGCTTTCGCGGCTACTCGCGTTCGTATTGGGGTTTTCCAACGGGGTTGCGCTTATTTCCCTCGCCTTCGGAGGAACGGCGGTCATTTTCTTCGCAATGGCCTCTATTGCCACCGTCAGCAAACGTGACTTTACGGGTATCGGCAAATGGCTCATGGTGGGCGTGATCGTCCTCATCGTCGCTTCGATCGCCAACATGTTCTTGCAATTGTCCGCCCTGATGCTCACGGTGTCGGTGCTGGCAATCGTGATTTTTTCGGCGTTCATGCTTCACGACGTGCAGCGGGTCGTCAATGGCGGCGAGACCAACTATGTGAGCGCGAGCCTTGCGATCTATTTGGACCTCTATAACGTCTTTAGCAATCTTCTTGCGCTTTTAGGCATCTTCGGCGGCAGTCGCGATTAGCGACGAATCGAAATCCGTCGCGAGCAACACGGGTCGGGCGACTCTTTAGCCCCGAACCGTGGGGTACGCCCAGTCGGCCGTCGTCCGGGCCAAATCTGCACCAAAAGCATGATGGGTCCGGCGGCGGCCGAGTGATGTCTCGGGTGCGATCCTCGTCGTATGGGCGATGTGGCTCGCCTCGAGGCGATGGTGATGGACGTTTTCCAGAAATAAAAATGGCGTAGCCTGAGGGCGTTGCCCCGAATAGGCTCCCGGCAACCATTGTTGCCCTGTTGGACGCGGTCAATGATCCGGATCATCCAAGGAATGCCCTCGCATCCCGCGATGGGCGATCACATCGCCGCTGCGGCCTCTTTGTCCGCGCTCGAAATCATCTCGCATTTCTCGAACAGCGCAATCGACTCCACATGGGACGTCTGCGGGAACATGTTGATCACTCCGGCGCCAGCCAGGCGGTAACTGCCCAGACCGGTGAGCACGGCGGCATCTCGTGCCAAGGTCGATGGATTGCACGAGACATAAACGATCCTGGCCGGAGCATTCGAACCCAGCGCGACGAATGCACGCACGACCTGGAGTGCGCCCTCGCGCGGTGGGTCGATCAACACCTTGTCGAATGCGCCGAGTGCCGCGAGCGACTGCGTACTGGCCAGAAACAGATTCGCTGTCACAAAAGAGGCCTTCGCGCCTAAGCCATTGGTCATGGCATTCTCGCGCGCTCTCTGTGTCAGGCTTTCGCTGCCCTCAACTCCCACGACCTCGCGCGCCAGGGTTGCGATAGGCAAGGTGAAATTTCCCAATCCACAAAACAGGTCGGCGATACGCTCGTGGGGTGCGGGCGCCAACAGATGAATGGCGCGCCGGATCAGGACACGATTGATGGCGTGATTGATCTGCGTGAAATCGGTGGGCCTAAACGGCATTCGGATTCCGAATTCGGATAACTCGTACCACAAGGGGTCGCCCTCGCCGGACAAACGGAACGCAGAATCGGGGCCTCCCGGCTGTAACCAGAATTCAATGCCATGGCGATTCGCAAAATCCATCAATAAAACACGATCCGCGTCATTCGGGTGAGATAAAACGCGAACGACCAGTACAGTCATGCGGCCGCCTACCGCCAGTTCAATCTGCGGAATACGCTCGCAGATCGAAAGGGCAGCGATCAAGACCCGCAAGGGAACCAACAACGCAGAAACATGCGGCGGCAGGATGTCGCAGGTCTTCATGTCCGCGATGAAACTGCGTTTTCTCTCGTGAAAACCGATCAGAACACCCTTGTTGCGCACGTTCCGGACGGCCAGGCGAGCGCGCAGGCGGTAGCCCCAGTTTGGACCATGGATGGGCCGGTACACCAGATCGGGTCGGGTGCGGCCGATGTGCCATAGATTGTCTTCGAGGGTACGTTGCTTGATCGCAACCTGTGCTCCCGGCTCCAGGTGCTGCATCGAGCAGCCCCCGCACACGCCGAAATAAGCACAGCGCGGGACGACACGCTCCGCGCTCGGACGCAGAATCTGCGTGGCAGTGGCCAACTCGTAGGTCGATTTTCGTCGAAAGCTCGAAAACTGCACGCGCTCGCGCGGGAGCGCACCCTCTACAAACACGACCTTCCCGTCGATATGCCCGATGCCCCGCGCTTCGAGATCGAGAGACTCGATCTCGATTTCCGGATCAGCCATGGAGAAAGTGCAACCCGGCGCCATTGTGTCGCGCAAGTCCATCAGCACCGGGTATGCGAACGCGCGCGCTCACGGCCATGCAGCCAGATATTGCCGCCAATGCGACTCGGGCGAGCCTCCCAGCGTCAGGCGCGCGAGCGCAATTTCCGCAGCGTAGCTTGCCTGGGTCAGTGCCCCGCGCATAAGCTGGAAGCGACAATAAAGCAGCCAGGTGTTCATCACGTCGGTCTCGCAGTAGGCGCGAATCTCGGAAAGTCGGCCCGCCTGGTAGGCGTCCCAGACCTGACTACCATCCATGCCAAGTTTTCCGGGAAAGCCGCACAGCCGGGCCAATTCGTCCAGGGGAGCGTTCGCCCGCCCTTGGTACATCGCCAAGAGGTCCATCAGGTCAAGATGACGTGCGTGGTATCGACTGATGTAATTGTTATAGCGAAATTCGCGATCGTCATCGCCCAGTTCCCAATAGCGCGCCGCGGATACTCCGTGTATCAAGGCACGGTAATGCAGCACCGGCAAATCGAAACCGCCGCCGTTCCAGGACACCAACTGCGGCGTGTATTTCTCAAGTGTCCGAAAGAAATCCTGTACCAACTTCGCTTCCCCGTCTTGCTCTGCTCCCAAGGAGCGCACGCGCAGCCCGTCATCGTCGCGGAAAATGCATGAGATGGCGATCACGCGCTGTAAATGCAACGGCAGGAATTCGCGACCCGTCTTTTCCAGGCGCGCAGCAAAAGCGCGTTGGGCGACAGCCGCGTCCGATACACTTTCGTCCCACCCGTTGATGCGGCGCAAGCCCAGGGCATCAGGCACGGTTTCGATATCGAACACCAGTACGGGAGTCACGCGATGTCGCTCCTCACAACAAGGAGTCTTTGCCAACGCCGCGAGTTGCGAGGGTACGTTTCAGTTTGATCAAAGCTTCCTGTTGAATCTGACGTACCCGTTCACGGGTGAGACCGAGTTCGTCGGCAAGATCTTCGAGGGTTGACGTATCGTAATTGTTCAATCCAAAGCGACGCTCGACCACGAAACGTTGCTTGTCGGACAAGCGCTCGAGCCATCCTTGCACAAGGTGTTCGACCTCATGGCTTAGAGTACTCGATTCCGGCGTCGACGAGCCCGTATCGGCCAATGTATCACCCAAGGACAGGGTGGGATCGAAGTCGAGCGGAGCGTCGAGCGATGCCGTGTGCTCGGATAGTGCGAGAACGTCTGTCACATCATCCCGCGGTCGACCCAACAGATGTGCAATCTGTTCGTGGGTGACATCTCCGGCCCGCCTGCCGGCTGCGCGTGCTGCTTCTTCAAGGTGTCGGCGGGCGCGCAAGACCTGATTCAAATCACGCACCACGTGCACCGGCAGTCGAACGGTGCGAGACTGGCTGATAATGGCCCGCTCGACCGCCTGTCGGATCCACCAGGTTGCGTAGGTGGAAAAGCGAAATCCTCGTTCTGGATCGAACTTCTCCAACGCGTGAATCAGCCCAAGATTGCCCTCCTCTATAAGGTCAAGCAACGCTACGCCCCGATTCAAGTAATTTTTCGCAATACTTACCACCAGACGCAGATTGTGTTCGATCATCGTCTGCCGAGCGGCGAAGTCCCCGCCGGCGGCGCGTGTGGCCACTTCCAGCTCCTCGGCGGGACTCAGGAGTGGCTTGGCGCCAATCCCATGCAGGTAGTGCTGAATACTGTCAGTCGCAAGCTCCGTGGCCTCGGGAGGTTCGCCCGCCAATGGCAACGTTGGAGCGCCGTCGAGGGCGATTCCCGGCGCACCATCCGTCTCCACGTCATGAACATCAAGGTCCACCTCCACCGAGGATCGCGGTTCTTCGCCGCCGCTCACAGAAAGCGCGTCCACCGAAGGATCAATCGGAACCATTAGCGCGCCGGAAGATATGTGAGCGGGTCCACGGGTTTGCCCTGACGTCGAATCTCGAAGTGCAATTCAACCTGATCCGAGTCGGAATTTCCCATCTCTGCGATCTTCTGTCCCCTCTTGACCGTCTGCTCGGCAGTCACAAGGGATCTACTGTTGTGCCCATACACCGAAATCAGGTCGGGACTGTGTTTGATCACGACAAGGTTGCCAAGGCCTCGTACGCCCGCTCCGACATAAATCACGCGGCCGTCCGCCGCGGCGACCACATCGGTACCCATCTTGCCGCCGATATCGATGCCTTTGTTTTTCGATTCGACAAATTGACCGATCAGCGGACCTGTTGCGGGCCAACTCCAGGCGATCTTCTGTCCGGCACCTTGCTCCGGTGCAGGAGTCGCCGCAATGGCAGCAACGGGTGCCGCAGGCGCCGGCGAAGCGGTCGATGTCTCCGGCGCAGCCGGGGTCGTCGGTCCAACGGACGTAGCACCCTCGGGGCCTGACATTTCCGCCAGAGTCGCGTCCGAATAAGGACGTTTCTGTCCGGAAGGCTCGCTCTCGACCGGTGCCACGCTGGAACTCGCTCCCGATGCGCTCGGGCCTGCCCCAAGAGGTTGCTGCTCGATTTGACTTCCGGTTACGGGGGCAGCCTCGGCCACCTCGGCCTCAGCCTGCGCGACGACCGGGGCGACCGTGTTTTCAGGGGGCGCAACGCGCAGAACCTGACCCAGGTGAATGTGATAGCCGTTGTTGATGTTGTTCCACGTCGCGACTTGCCGATAGTCCTGGCCAAATTGTTGGGCGATGGAAAAGAGTGTGTCGCCCCTTTTGACGGTGTAATACGTCTGACCGGGCGTCGCAACGCGAACGGACTCTGTTGTCGTCGACGGAGAAAGGTCGGTGACCGGGGCTTGGGTCGGCGCAGAGGCGCAGGCCGCAAGGACGATGACGCAAACGAGCGCACTGACGGCGGCGCGATACTGGAGGACGACAATGCGGAACATGATTTGAAGCGAGCTAGGGAATACCAACGAGAAAGCGCGAATCAACGACACCAAGTGTAACGCACAAACGCCAACCGCTCGGTTCGCCTTTCGCGGCAATTCTGCGCCAATCCTGCTCACGTAATACCCGAAAGCAGAGGAACGAACCGGACTCGGTCCAGTAGCATTCGCGAAAACTGCTTGTCGCCAGTGCGCTCGAATAAACACAATGTCTGCTGTCCGCCCGCTCCGAGTGGTGCGATCGCGCGTCCGCCGACCGAAAGTTGCATCAGCAAACTTTCCGGCAAATCGGTCGCCGCGGCGGCAATGAGCATGCCATCGAACGGCGCGGCTTCCGGGATCCCGTTCAAGCCATCGCCCATGACGAGACGTAGATTCGACAGCCGAAGCGGACGGAGATTGGCGCGCGCACGATCGTAAAGTGCTCGAATACGCTCGATCGAATAGACTTCATCCGCGCAGCGCGCAAGGATCGCTGCCTGATAGCCGCAGCCCGTACCAATTTCCAGGACACGCGTCAGGCGCCGATCGGTGCACAGCATTTCAGTCATACGCGCGACGATATAGGGCTGAGAGATGGACTGCTCATAGCCGATCGGTAGCGCGGTGTCTTCGTAGGCGCGACTCGCTAGCCCCTGATCGACGAAACGGTGGCGTGGTATATCGCCCATCGCCGCCAAGACGTCACGATTTGAAATACCATCGCGCGCCAAACGCTCGACCATTTTTGCCCGTAAACGTTGCGACGTAAGCCCGAACCCGTCGGCAAGAACGGCACCCGCGCGAGCTTCCTTACCGGCCCGTTTGCCGGGCGCATTCGTCGTGCCCTTTAGGTGTGCCATCCAGCGCTTCGCAGGGTTCTCGTTCATGTGCGAAGCCAGACGTTGACAGGCTCCAAAAGATCGCCATCAGTCAAATCGATTTGCAATGGAGTGATCGACACATTGCCGGCGGCAACCGCAAAAAAATCTGTACCCGGGCCTGCTTCGCGTGCCTGACCGGCCGCTCCGATCCAGTAGACCTTCTCACCGCGTGGACTGGTGGTTTCATAAACGGGCTCGGAAGGATGGCGTTTGCCAAGACGTGTTCCCACCACGGCGCCGATGTCGGTATAGGCCCGGCTCGGAATATTGACGTTCAAAAGAAACGGCCCCGGCAGGGTTCGATCCGCGCAACGACCGACAATATCTGCCGCCACGCGCGCTGCGTCCTCGAGGTAGGTCAAATCTTTTTCAGCGAGCGAAAACGCAATCGACGAAACCCCAAATAGGAATCCTTCCATGGCGGCGGCCACGGTACCTGAATAGATCGTGTCGTCACCCATGTTCTGACCGTTATTGATGCCCGACACCACAAGGTCAGGGCGTGCATCCAGTAAACCGGTCAGCGCAATGTGGACACAGTCGGTAGGCGTACCGTTCACATAGAGAAAGCCGTTGGGCGCCTTCTCAACCCTCAGTGGACGATCCAACGTCAGTGAATTTGAGGCGCCACTGCGGTTCTGCTCGGGAGCCACCACAATCACTTCGCCAAACCTCGATAGAGCACGGACGAGCGCTTCGATGCCTGGCGAGAAATAGCCATCGTCGTTACTGACCAGGATTCGCAATGAAGACTCCGTGGAAGGCGCGTGATCGCAAGTAGGATTCTGCGAATAGGATAGATACGAACGCCCATCGAGCCAGTTCGACTATAGGGACTCGCCGATTAATTATAACGCCCAACTGTCGGAGATCCCTAAGCGACGGCTATGAGTTCGGCCAAGGCGTGTGAATCTTCGCTCAAGGCACTGCTCGAGCCGCGATAGACGATTCGGCCTCGATCGAGAATTACGGCACTCTGGGTTAACGACAAAGCCAGCATCGCGTGCTGCTCAACGATGATCACCGACATATCGCCTCGCGACACGATGTGTCCTATGACCGTGGCCAATTCCTGCACCAGGAACGGTGCCAGCCCTTCCATCGGTTCGTCGAGTAGCAAAAGACGCGGGTTGGTCACGAGGGCACGCCCGATCGCCAGCATTTGCTGCTCCCCGCCCGAAAGTTGATTGCCCAGGTTTTGGCGCCGTTCTTCGAGGCGAGGGAAGAGCCGGTAGACCCCTGCCTCGGTCCACGGCCCGATACGCGCTACGGCGCTCAAGTGTTCGGCCACTGTCAGAGAGGGGAATACGAAGCGTTCCTGAGGCACCCAACCGAGCCCAGATCGTGCGCGGCGATAGGTTGCGAGGCCAGTCATATCGCGTCCCTGCCAGCGAATGGTGCCTCCATGTAACCGAGTAAGCCCCATGAGAGTGGTCAACAATGTGGTCTTGCCGACCCCATTACGTCCGAGAAGCGCCAAGCTGTCACCGGCATCAAGTTCCAGATCGATGTCTTCGAGGACCACGGCTTGACCGTAGCCGGCGTAGACGGCGCCCATGCGCAATAGTTCAGCCATGCTTTGTCTCGCCCAAATACACCTCCTTGACCCGTGCATCCTGGGCAATTTCCTGGGGCGTTCCTTCTGCCAGTACGCGACCGCCAACCAAGACCGTAATTCGTTCAGCGAATCGAAAGACCAAATTCATGTCGTGCTCGATGAACAATATGGTGACCTCGCGCGAAAGACGCGCGATAACCTCGAAAAGCTCTCGACTTTCCGCCGCCGGGATACCGGCGGCTGGCTCGTCAAGCAGAAGGAGGCGCGGCCGCGTAGCCAAGGCCAACGCGATTTCCAAAATGCGCTGTTTTCCATAGGGCAGATTTTGCGTGGTGATGTGGGCATCATGGGCCAAGCCCAGGGAGTCCAACAGCGACAGCGCTTCGGCGAATTCGGAGCGACAGTGCGATAGCGATTGCCACCAGCGGGAGGCCGCTCCAGTACGCTCGCAAATTGCCAAAGTGACCGACTCCAGGACAGAAAGCCCTGGGAAAAGCGTGTTGATCTGGAAAGTGCGGGACATGCCGCGCTTGACTCTCTGATCCTGAGGGAGCGTCGTAATGCGCTCTTCGCCCAGAAACACATCTCCACTGTCGGGTTCAAGAACACCTGTCAACAGATTGATGAATGTAGTCTTACCCGCGCCGTTGGGGCCGATGAGCGCATGTCGCGCACCCAGGGCAACGCTGAAATCGATGTCAGTATTTGCACGATAGGGGCCAAATGATTTCGACAGCGCTTGGGTGTGCAACGCGGCACTCATCGCGCACGCCTGGAAATCACCCTGAAGGCGGCCTCGAGCGCACCCATAATTCCGCCGCGGCCCAGCATCACAATGACAACGAGGCAAAGCCCGATCCAGAATTGCCAGTAGACCGGTTCTACGCCAGCCAAACGATCCTGTGCCACCATATACACCAGCGCCCCCAGGAGCGCTCCATAGAGACGGCCAGTGCCACCGAAGACCAAAATGATGAGCAACTCGGCCGAACGTTGGAAACTCAGCGTATCGAGACCTACGAATTGGGTGGTTTGCGTCAGCAATGCGCCCGCGACGCCCGCAATACCCGCGCTGGCCGTAAACACCCTCACCTGACGCGAACGCACTGGCGTGCCAATTGCCGGCATGCGTCTATGGCCCTCTCGAATGCCACGCAGGCTAAGGCCAAAAGGCGAATGCACCAGCCGCCGCATCATCAGAAAAAGAACAAAGGTGACGACCAGGCAGTAACCATAGGCGACCCGACCATTGATATCGAAATTGAACAAGCCCAACAATTTCCATATCACGACACCGGACAAGCCATCGACGCCGCCGGTGATGTCCGACGCCTTATTCGCCGCCTCGTAGAGCATAAGCCCGACCCCGAGTGTCACCATCAGACGCGCAAGATCCTCACCGCGAACAATAAGAAAACTGATCGAAAAGCCAAAGAGCGCCGCGAGCACACCTCCGGCAACCAAGCCACTGATGGGCTCACCCCAGCCATGGGCTGCAAGCATTCCAGCGGTATAGGCTCCGATACCAAAAAAGGCGGCATGCCCGAGAGAAACAATGCCGGCATAACCGAGAATAAGATCCAGTGAAAGCGCAAACAGCCCGACAATAAGGATCTGGCTGCCTAGCACGAGATAGTGAGGAAAAATCCAGGCACCGGCGACGAACGACAGCCAGAACAATGTCTCGGGCCAATGCCAACGTGCCTGTCCGAAGGCCATGGCGCTATCCAAGCCTGAATCCTCTGCAATCGACATTGACGGATCCCGCGTCTCGCAGATTCACCCCTTTCTCCCATAAAGTCCGCGCGGATAAAAAATCAGCAGAAGCACCATCAACCCATAAATGACAAACGTGCCGAGCTGAGGCAAATAGTACTTTCCGGCAACGTCAAAGAATCCCAACACCAGGGCTGCAACTAACGGCCCCCGGATGGTTCCTGCTCCCCCCACGGCCACGACCAGCAGAAAGTAGACCATGTACTTGATCGGGAAAGCGGGGTCCAATCCGAGCACGTCGATGCCCAGTCCCCCGCCCAATCCGGCCAGGCCCGACCCTAAAGCGAACGTCAGAAGAAAGATCCGTTCGACATGGATTCCCACGCCGGCTGCCGCCGTCGGGTTGTCAACCGCGGCCCGAATGCACGCCCCAAAGCGTGTGCGCGCAAGCAGCGTCTCCATCAATAGTGTGATGACAATCACCGTAGCAATAAGGAAGATGCGATAGGCACCTATATCCAGTCCCAAGACCCGAATCTGGCCCAGGAGAAAGGATGGCAGTTGGACGGGTTGCTCGCCCGAACCCCATACGAAAGTGGCCGCGGCGCTCGCCATGAAGGTCAAGCCAATACTGAACAGGACTTGATCGAGATGGCTGGCGCTATAGAGGTGGCGATACAACAGCCGCTCAAGCAAGACCCCGACGAGTGCGGTCCCTACGAAAGCCACCGGAAGACTCACCAAAAACGGGACGCGCATATGTGACATGAGCGTCACGCAGATGTAGCCCCCAAACATCGCGAAGGCACCGTGAGCCAAGTTGACGAAATTCATCAACCCCATCGTCACCGACAGCCCGATGCTGATGAGAAACAAAAGGCTGCCGTAGGCTACACCGTCGAAAACGACTCCGACGAAGTCACGGATCATGGCACCCTACACGTCGCTGCACCGATCCGTTGTAACCTTTCACTTACCCGGATCCCGCACATTGGGATATTGCGCGAATTCGACGTTGTACAAATGCCCGTTTTTCTTCTCGACGCGTCGAATATAAACCGTTTGAACGATGTCTCGCGTCTGTGGGTCGATCATGATCGGACCGCGTGGACTTTCACGCTTCCAACCCTTGAGAATCTCCATCGCATGCTCTCCATCGATCGGCCCGTGAATTTTCTGTAGGACCTCGTAGATCGCCGCCATGCCATCGTAACCGGCCACAGCCATAAAGTTGGGCCGCTTGTCGCCAGCAACGGCTGCGTAGTCCTTCAAGAACGTCCTGTTTTCGGCGGAATCGTGATCTGCAGAATAATGGAATGCCGTAATCACACCCAGCGTCGCATCACCCATGGAATCCAGAACACCATCGTCGGTTAGATCACCCGTCGCGATAACTTTGATGCCGGCCTGTGCGAGGCCGCGTTCGGTAAATCCCTTCATAAAAGCCACGCCCTGTTCACCAGCCGGCAGAAATAGGAAAACGGCCTCGGGCCTGGCATCCTTGATACGCTGGATAAACGGAGCAAAGTCAGGATTACTAAGGGGTACACGCGCGCTATCGACGATCTGGCCTCCGGCGGCGGTGAACGCCTTCTTGAAGGTCGCTTCGGCATCAAGGCCGGGCGCGTAATCGGCCACCAACGTATAGACAGTCTTGATACCATTCTTTGCAGCCCACTGCGCCATCGGCAGCGACATCTGCGCAATCGTCTGCGAGACGCGGACGATATAGGGCGACTTGGTGGTCACCACCGACGCGGCCGCGTTCATGTCGATCATCGGCTTGTTGGCCTGGGTCGCGATGGGCGCGACCGCCAGAGCATTCGGCGTCAAGCCAAAGCCTGCGAGAAAATCAACGTTATCGCGCGTGACCAGTTCCTGCGCAAGTCGCTTGGCAACATCAGGCGCCGGGCCGGTCGTATCGCGCGCGATAATTTCAATCTTCTTGCCCGCCACCGTGTCGCCGTGCTCATGCATGTACGCTTTCATGCCATTTTCGATCTGCAAGCCATACTCGGCAAAGGGCCCCGAAAACTCGCTGATCAGTCCGATTTTGACGATCTGTTGAGCCTGGACGCCAGAAGCCCCGGTCAATAAAAGAAGCGCGGCTAGCGTCGCTCTTACGGCAAGCATTGATTTCATGGTTTCAGTCTCCCATTATGGTCAGTCGCAGTGCTGTTCCCGAACGAGGCCCGACATCCAAGTTCTACGTGCCGCGTTCCCGATCCTCTTCTGCAAAAGTCTCTTCGGCGATGTGAATCGCCGTATTGGCCGCCGGCACACCGCAATAAATCGCCGTCTGCAAGAGGACCTCCTTGATCTCCTCACGCGAAACACCGTTATTGCGCGCCCCGCGCAAGTGGAGTCGAAACTCGTCGCTCCGGTTCAGCGCGACCATCATTGCCAACGTCAATAGACTGCGAGTATGGCGTGGCAGCCCGGGCCTCGTCCAGACTTCGCCCCAGGCATAGCGGGTAATCAGTTCCTGAAATTCGGAATTGAAGTCGGTCCTGTGCTCGACGGTGCCGCTCACATACGCATCGCCGAGGACAGCCCGACGCAATTCCAACCCTTTTTCATACCGATCGCGTTCGTTCATCCTGCCTCTCCGGTGAGGAAGTCGGTGACAGCCCGGTTAAAACGTGCGCTCTGTTCGATGTTCGATAAATGTGCGCTGTCGAGTTCGAGATATCGCGCCCCTGAAATCTTCTGCGCCATGAATCGGCCTTCGGTAGTCGTCGTCGCCACATCGCGACTACCGCTGATTATGAGCGCCGGTAGCTTGATATTTTCGATTTGGCTGCGCAGATCAGCCGCGCGCAGCGCGCCGCAACAATTTGCATAGCCCAGCACGGGCGTTCCCAGAAACGCTGTACGAGTCGATTCGGTTCGTGCCGGCTCGGCACGCCGAAATTCGGCCGTGAACCAGCGCGCCATCACTGAATCGGCAATGGACGACATACCTGCGTCTTGAACCGATTGGATGCGCGCATCCCAGAGTTCCTCGGAACCGATTTTGGCCGCACTGTTGGCAATGATGATCCGGTCAATGCGCGACGGCGCATAGATGCCGAGCCACAACCCCGTCACGCCACCCATCGACAATCCGCAGAAATGCGCGCGCCGGATGGATAGCGCGTCGAGCAGAGCGATCACGTCTTCGGCCAGTTGTTGTACCTGATAGGGACCGGGTGGAACGGCAGAGCGCCCGTGACCGCGCGCGTCGTAGCGCAAAAGCCGGAACCGTTGGCGCAGGGCACCCCATTGCAAATCCCACAGGGACATCGTCGTACCAATCGAATGCGACAACACCAATACATCGCGCGTCCGATCAGGGTCCCGGTCGTCGATTTCAAAATGCATCCTCATACCCGGAAGGTCGACGAAAGGCATGCGCTATCGCTCCAGATTTCTTTGAGCATGCTCGCGCTCGAGTACGCGCTCGATCATCTCTGCAGCCGATCCCAAATAATTCGATGGTGACAGTAGGTGGTCGATCTCCGTAGGTGAGAAGTGGCGCGCCACTTCGGGTGCAGCGGCCAGCACCACCGCGAAATCCTGGCCCGTCTCCAGCGCGGATTCGGAGGCCTTTTGAACCACTCGATGCGCCTGGCTTCGGCCGAGATGTTCGGCCAACGCCAGGCTGACGGATTCCGCCGTCACCACGCCATGCGCGCGTTCCAGGTTACCCCGCATGCGTTCGGGAAAGACCTCAAGGCCCGAGATCACCTCGACCATTTGTGCCAAGGCGCCCGCCGTAACACGACAGAGTTCCGGGAGTGTTTCCCACTCGGCATGCCAACCTCCCAGGCCACGTTCATGCTCTTGCACCATCGCACTGAGCATGGTGGAAACTAGGCCGGGCATGCGCACGGCCGCGGCGAGGACGACGGCGCACGCGACCGGATTGCGCTTTTGGGGCATGCTTGACGAACCACCACGCGTCGGCGAGTGCGGCTCGCACGCCTCTCCGATCTCGGTTTGCATGAGAAGCGACACATCACGTGCCATTTTACCCAGGGTGCCCACCAAAATGCCGTAGGTGGTAGCGAATTCGGCCAACCGATCGCGCTCGGTGTGCCACGGCACGGTTGGCTGCGCCAACCCGACCTCGTCCGAGAGGGTTTGGCAAACCTTCAGACCCTGCTTCCCGAGGGAGGCGAGCGTGCCCGAGGCCCCGCCGAGCTGCAGCGCCAATAGATCTTCAAGGCTTCTCAGGCGTCGTTGATGACGACCGAGCGTGTCGAGCCAGCCGGCAACTTTCAATCCGAAGGTAATCGGTGTCGCCTGTTGCAGCCACGTTCGCCCCGCCATGACGGTCGTGCGATGAGCCTTCACAAGAACGACCAAAGCATCCGAAAGGCGCTCCGCGTCCTGCCGGATAAGGCCCAACGCTCGCCGCAATTGCAACATCAGGCCGCTGTCTAGCATGTCTTGGCTCGTGGCGCCCCAGTGAACGTAGTTGGCAGCCCGCACGTCGGATGCAGCCACACGTGCAGTCAAGGCCGCCACCAGTGGGATGGCGACGTTGCCCGCCTGCGTGCTGGCCTTTGCCAACTCATCGCAATCGAAGAATTCGGCACGACACGCCGCGCAGATGGCCGTCACCGCATCGCCTGGAATCACGCCGCACCGGCCCTGGGCACGCGCCAAACCCGATTCGAAGTCGAGCATGGCTTGCAATTGGCCTTGTCCGGAAAATACAGCGCGCATCGCTTCGGTCGTCAATAGGCGATCCAAAAGACTGTTTTCTGACCCGGTGACGTGGCTCAATCTGTGCTCAATCAATAGTCGAAGAACACGGTCTCGCCCTCCCCTTGCAGACGCACGTCCCAGCGCAGTTCCGAGGTCGACGCCACGCGAGCAATCAGCGTAGATCGGCGCTCCTTGGGTACCAGCGCCAAGATCGGGTCTTCCTCGTTTGCGCCCTCGGCGGGGAAATAGATGCGCGACATGAGGTGCTTTAGAAGGCCACGCATAAAGATCAAGACGACGATGTGCGGCGCCTGCATCGTCATGCCTGGGCCCGGCACTGGCCCTGGTTTTACGGTAATGAACCGAAAGTGCCCATCGGCGTCGGTCGGAATCCGCCCAAACCCGCAAAAACCGTCTTGGCCCACCGTTCGATCCGAAAATTTCGAATGGCTGTAGCGACCCTCGCTATCGGCCTGCCAGACCTCCAGAATCGCGTCGGGAACCGGAATGCCCTGCCCGTCAGTGACTTGGCCGCGAATGACCAACCGCTCTATCGGATTGGCCGTGGCCGCAAGATCGGCTCTGCACAATTGTTCAAGCCCAAGAATGAAGTAGGGGCCAACCGTCTGCGACGCCGTGGGCAAGAGGTTCATCCACCCTGCTCCATCGGAGTGGCCTCGGGTCCACGCAGGATAATGTCGAAGCGATACCCTAAAGCCCATTCGGGTTGGGTGGTCTCCCAATCCAGTTCAGAGACAAGGCGCTGGCGCGCTTTTTCATCAGCCGTGGAATTAAAGATGGGATCGAACGGCAACAGCGGGTCTCCCGGAAAATACATTTGTGTCACGAGCCGCGTCACGAATGCCGGCCCAAAAACAGAGAAGTGAATGTGGGCTGGACGCCACCCGTTGTAATGATTGCGCCATGGATAGGCGCCTGGACGAATCGTGACAAAACGGTAGCGTCCACCAGCGTCAGCCAGAGTACGCCCGCAACCGGTGAAGTTCGGATCCAGAGGCGCATCGTGCGTGTCGTTTTGGTGTGCATAGCGGCCGGCCGCGTTGCATTGCCAGATCTCGATGAGTGCGTGGGGCACGGGGCGGCCGTTTTCATCCAATACACGTCCAGCGACGACAATGCGCTCGCCCATGGGTTGCTTTGCATGCTGGCGCGTCAGATCGGCGTCATTTTCGCCGATTGTCTCGTGCCCGAACACAGGCCCAGTCACTTCCGAAAGCGTATGTGGCAAAAGGATCAGTGGCCGCTTCGGTGCGCGCTGGCTTGTCGACCGGTACGCAGGATAAAGGTAATCAGGCTGCGTACCAAAGCAAAAGCGACGATAAGCGGGAACGTCGGGCATATCCTGAGATCCTTCGCAACGCGAAAAGCGTGGCATGGACCGACCCACATCCATGCCAACCCTACTACCGCCTGGGCCCGATCTTAACGGCGAAGGTGAGTCGTTTCGCGCCATCGTGATGGACACAAGCTGACTTTGTGCGTTCGATAATCGAACACTTGCGCGATTAACGCCCTCTGCCTAAAGTAGGCTGAACGCTGCGGCGTGTCAAGCATGGCCAGTGCATTCATTTTGAGCGACAAAAACTGAGAGGTTCACCATGGTCCAAGTCACGGGCCGCACGGCTACCGGCGCATTGGCAGAGCCACACAACGGTAGACAACTCGAGCGTTTCGCCGGCGATCCTGATTTTATGGCTTCCCTGGCTCGGGGCCTCATGGTGATTCACGTCTTCAACGATGCTCGCGCAAACCTCTCGATTGCCGAAATCAGCCGCAAGACGGGGTTCCCACGGGCGGCCGTTCGACGCTGCCTCTACACACTGACGCAACTGGGTTACGTCAGCGCGGCCGAACATCGCTACGCGTTGACGCCTCGAATGCTCACACTTGGGCACGCCTATCTTTATTCGACACCCTTGGTGATCTTGGCGCAGCCGATTCTTGACCGAATTAGCGCCACGCTGCATGAATCATCTTCACTGTCGATTCTGGATGGCACGGAGATCCTCTACCTGGCACGTTCGGCCGCCACGCGCATCATGTCGGTTGCATTGCACGTAGGCAGCCGCCTGCCGGCGTTTTGCACTTCGATGGGTCAGGTCCTCCTGGCCCACCTCGAGCACGCCGCATTGGAACAGTACCTGGCGTGCGCCGAACTCACCGCCTATACCGAGCATAGCCTCACCTCGCGCATCAAGTTGCGCAAGGTCCTGCACGGCATACACGAGACAGGCTATGCGATCGTGGATCAACAACTTGAAATCGGCCTTCGCTCCATTGCTGTACCCGTACGCGACTGCGCCGGCGCGATCGTTGCGGCCATCAATTCGAGCGCTCAATCCAGCCGTGTATCTCTCACGGAACTGCGCGCGCGGTTTCTCCCCGTACTTTTGGGAGGTGCCGCCGAACTGGGTCGGTTGCTGTAGTACTACCTGAGCCTTCATGAACCCTGTGAGCGTGAGAATGCGCCATGCTTTCGCCTCATAGCGTCCGAAACCGTCGATTCCCCTAAACTGAAGCTGAACGAAAGCAGCCATCAATGGACGACAGCGTGACAGAGAATATTCATGAGCTTGTGGACGGTATTTATCGTTCCGAGTCTCGCCGCGTCTTCGCGACGTTGATCCGGCTACTCGGTGACTTCGATACTGCAGAGGAGGCACTCCATGAGGCGTTCCGCGCGGCGCTGGAACAATGGCCCAAAAATGGTGTGCCGGAGAATCCGCGGGCGTGGCTGGTCTCGACGGGGCGCTTTAAGGCTATCGACAGTTTGCGTCGCCATGCGCGCTTTTCCGCACTCGACGATTTCGTCGAGCAAATTGAAAACATTCCGGACGAGAGTGCAATACCTGATGGTGAAGGGATCGAGGATGACCGGCTGCGACTGATGTTCACCTGCTGCCACCCCGCATTGCAGCCGGACGCGCAGATTGCTCTGACGTTGCGGGAGGTCTGCGGGCTCACCACGGAGGAGATCGCTGCCGCATTTTTAGTGACTGCGCCAACGCTCGCGCAGCGCATTGTGCGCGCCAAGACAAAAATTCGCGACGCGAGAATCCCCTATCAAGTGCCGTCGCCGGATCAGCTCCCGGAGCGCCTCGAGAGTGTATTGCGCGTCATCTACCTCGTGTTCAACGAGAGCTATTCCGCGTCGTCGGGTGAGACGTTGACGCGACACGACCTTTCGGCGGAGGCGATTCGGCTCGCGCGGCTGCTTGCCGCGCTTTTGCCTGAACCGGAGGTCACGGGTCTGCTTGCGCTCTTGTTGCTGCATGAATCGCGACGTGCGGCGCGCACATCACCTTCGGGTGACTTGATCTTGCTCGGTGAGCAAGATCGCACGCGTTGGAACCAGGATCAGATCGTGGAAGGCACGGCGTTGGTCAGCCGCGCGCTGCCTTTGCGCCCTCCCGGGCCTTACTGTCTCCAGGCAGCGATCGCCGCGGTGCACACGAATACGCCGCGCGCCGACGCAACCGACTGGTCCGAGATCGTCGGCCTCTACGATCTGCTCGCGCAAATCGAACCCTCTCCCGTCGTCCATTTGAATCGTGCCGTGGCGGTGGCGATGCGCGACGGCCCCCAAGCGGGATTGACGCTCGTGGATAGCATTCTTGAACGTGGCGATCTGTCGGATTATCGCTTCGCACATGCAGCGCGCGGCGATCTTTGCCGACGGCTCGGGAAAATCGGGGAAGCGCGGCAATCTTATCAACGCGCACTTGAACTGACTTCTCAGGGCCCCGAACGCCGTTTTATCGAACGTCGCTTGGCCGCACTTAAAAATTAATCAGGCGTTGTCGATTTCGGACCGCGCCAATCGACTAACAAACAAGAAGGACAATTTGACCGGTCGAACAGACATTCGAAGGCTTCGGGTCAAGTGAAGAACTATCCCGGGATTCTGACCACCACAAGCAGGAGAGATAACCATGCGTTTTATGATGCTGATGTTACCCAAAGGCTACGAAAAGGCCGCACCCGGCACCATGCCGGATGCCAACGCCGTTGCCGCGATGATGAAATACAATGAAGCGTTGCAAAAAGCCGGGGTCCTGCTTTCACTCGACGGGCTCCAGCCGCCTTCGATGGGTGCACGTGTTTCCTTCAAAGGCGGCAAGGCCACGGTAACGGACGGGCCATACATCGAGACCAAGGAAGTGCTTGGCGGTTATTGGATGATCAGCGTGAAATCGAAGCAGGAGGCGATCGACTGGGCGTCGAAGTGCCCCGCGTCCGACAATGAAGTCATCGAGATTCGCCAAGTGCACGAGTTCTCCGACTTTCCCCCTGATGTGCAAAAGACCGCGGAGAAATTTCCTGAAATGCAAAGTTTGCGCGCCAATAAGGGCCACCACATTGATCACAAGGAGTAAACGCCATGTCATCCGTGAAACCCATTCCCGACGGAATGCATACGGTAACGCCGCATTTGGTTTGCGCAGGAGCGTCCGACGCGATCGAGTTTTACAAGAAAGCGTTCAATGCGGTTGAACAGGGACGCATTCCTGACGCTGATGGAAAACTCATTCATGCCATGGTGCGGATCGGCGATTCTGCCGTCATGCTGGTCGACGAATTCCCCGATTTTGGCGCCCTCGGACCGAAATCGCTGAAGGGCTCACCCGTCACCCTGCACCTCTATGTTGAGGATGTCGATGCGTTTGTGAAGCATGCGGTCGATGCCGGTGCAAAAATTACCATGCCCCTGGAGGATATGTTCTGGGGCGATCGCTATTGCCGACTCGAGGATCCGTTTGGTCACCATTGGTCAGTTGCGACGCATATACGGGAAGTAAGCCGCAACGAGATGCAAGAAGCGATGCAGAAGCAGCGTAACTAACCGCCGGATGGGTTTGACCGCAGAAAGGGTATCCAGGCGCTCCTGTAAAATCTTTGCGCGCCTCAACAATCAGCCCAGCCGAGCCTCCTGACTACCGTGGGAGAAACGCATGAAATATTTGTGCCTCGTGTATCTCGAGGAAAAAAGACTGGATGAATTGCCTGACCGCGATTGCGTGGAATACGATACCGCGATACGTAATAGCGGACATTGTCTCGCGTCGGAAGCGCTCCAATCGATCCAGACCGCAACCACCGTTCGGGTCAGGAACGGCAAGGTGTCTATCACCGACGGCCCGTTTGCCGAAACCAAAGAGCAACTGGCCGGGTTCTACCTTGTCGAGGCCAGAGACCTGAATGAGGCAATCCAGATTGCTTCCAAGATTCCGCCGGCACGCGTAGGCAGCATCGAAGTCCGACCTATACGGCCAATTCGGCAAATGGTCGATGAGGCTCTCTCGCAGTAGAGATGCACAGAGCCTCCATGAATCAAGGAATGTTTGGCAAACCAAAAGGGCCGTTTCGATCAACGAGGTGAACGCCTCAATCGCTTCGCGTAGCGCTTCTGCGGACGATCGGGATCGGGCTTTAGGTCGCCCTTGCACCTACGGCTTTGTACCCTCGAGGTTCCGCAGCGCACGCCACACGCGTTCGGACGTGAGCGGCATGTCAATTGCATGCGCGCGCGTGCCCAGGCCTGCGCGTGCCAGCGCGTCGACCACCGCATTCACTACGGCCGGCGTAGCACCGATGGTTCCAAGCTCCCCCACTCCCTTGACCCCCAAAGGATTGGTCAGACACGGCGTGGATTGGTCGAGTACCGTCTGGAATCGCATGACGATTCCCGCATGAGGAATGGCATAGTCGAGAAAACTCGCGGACAAGGCCTGCGCCGAATCTGCGTCATAGACCATCGCCTCGGACAACGCTTGCCCGATGCCCTGTACGGCTCCGCCCTCGATTTGCCCCGTCACGATAGTGGGGTTGACAACGCGTCCGACGTCATTGACAGAAGCGTAGGAGGCGATTTCGACTTGTCCAGTTTCCGGGTCAACTTCGACCTCACAGATGTGGGACGCGTTGGGCCAGCTCGGCCCTTCGACCGCGCTGGTCGAATCGATGAAAATTTGGGCCTCGGGCTGTTTGCCTGCAAGTTCGAACAGATCAATACCGTGATCGGTGCCCAAAACCTGGAATCTTCCCTCGAGATACTCAATGTCGGCTGGCGCGGCTTCGAGCGCTCGCGCGGCAAGTTCGGTGGAGTGGGTGATGGTGCGCAAGGCCGCCACGCGCAGCGCCGAACCCCCGGTAAAGAGGGAACGTGAGCCGGCACTGCCAAAGCCGGTTGCGCGATCGGTATCTCCTTGCACAATTCTAATTTTTTCGATGGGTACCTGAAAGACGTCGACCGCCAACTGCGCATAGCTCGTGGCAATACCCTGTCCCATGGCCTGCGTCGCGGAAGCGAGTTCGATGTAGCCGTCAGCCAAAATGTTGACCGTCACCCGCTCTTCAAACACGTTGCCGCCGGTCCATTCGAGGAAACTCGCGATGCCGCGACCGCGTAACCGGTTGCGCGCTTTCGAGGCCGCGAGACGAGCCGGAAATCCCACCCAGTCGGCGAGATCCAACGCCTGGTCCTGAATCGAGGCAAAGTTGCCGCTATCGTAAATCTGACCCATTGCGTTGGTGTAGGGCATCTGGGCGGGGGAAATCATGTTTTTGCGCCGCAATTCGGCGCCATCAGCGCCGATCTGACGCGCCGCCGCATCCATGAGGCGCTCCATGATGTAGATCGTCTCGGGCCGGCCAGCGCCCCGGTACGCGCCAGTCGGTGCGTTATTCGAGAGCACCGCCTGAACCTGAATGTCGATGGTGCCAATATCATAGATGCTCGTCGAGACCCAAGGTCCGATCATAAGTTGAATGGTTAGACCGGTAGCTGTCGCATAGGCCCCCACGTTGGCGCGCGAACGCACGCGCAGCGCAAGAATCCGGGCGTTTTCATCCAACGCCAATTCGGCGTGGCTAAAAAGATCACGACCATGGTTGGCAGCGACAAATTCCTCGCCGCGCTCTGCCAGCCATTTGATGGGACGAATCAGGTCGCGGGTGGCAAAAGCCGCCACCACGTCTTCCGGATAGATTCCCGTCTTCATGCCAAAACCCCCTCCGACATCGCCGACGAGAACACGCACTTTGTCGCGTGGGATCTTCAAGATTTCGTCGCACAGCGTATTGCGTACGCCTGCCGGCATCTGACTGCTCATGCGCAACGTGATGCGTTCGCTCGATGGATCGTAGCTGGCAAGCACGGCACGAGGTTCCATCGCGCAGGGCGCCACCCGCTGGTTCACGAGATCGAGAGACACGACGTGGGTTGCTCGTGCAAAGCAGGCCGCCGTCGCATCGATATCGCCATGGCGCAATTCGGCGCAGACATTACCCGATGCGTCGGGCCATACCAGGGCGGCATCCGGCATTGCCGCGTGTAAACCATCGGCGACTGCCGGCAATTCTTCGTATTCCACGGTAACGGCGAGGAGCGCATCGCGTGCCTGGTCGCGTGATTCGGCGACTATGGCAGCGACAGCCTCGCCAACAAAGCGAACGGTATCGGGTGCGAGAACGTGCCGTGGTGGTGAGGCCGTGCGTCCACCGCCCGGTCGCCGAAAAGCGGGTGTGCCAGGAATCGGTTTAACACCCGCCGCGACCAATTCGCGCCCCGTATATATGCGAATCACACCCGGCAGGGCGAGTGCCCCTTGGAGATCGATCGATACGATGCGCGCATGCGCATAAGGAGATCGCAGGAAGACCAGATAGGCCTGCCCCGGAAGGTTGGCATCATCGGCGTAGAGGCCGGCACCTTGAACCAGGCTGCGGTCCTCGATCCTTCGCACTGCACGGCCGCTGCCAAAACGAGCGTAGGAAGGTTCGCTATCGCCACTCATGGCGTCACCTTAGACTCAGCAGCCATGGCGCGTGCGGCCGCCTTTACGGCCGTAACGATGTTGACGTACCCGGTGCACCGACAGAGATTTCCCTCCAGGGCATCGACGATTTCGTCTTCCGAGGGGTCACCATTGTGATTCAGCAGGCACGCAGTACTCATGATCATTCCTGGCGTGCAAAATCCGCACTGAAGCCCATGACACGCGATGAACGCTTCCTGAATCGGATGCAATTGATTGTCTTTTGCCAGACCTTCAATCGTGACCACCTCCACACCGTGCGCCTGAACCGCCAGCACAGTACAACTCTTGACCGATTCACCCGCGAGCAAGACGGTACAGCAGCCACATTGGCTTGTGTCGCAACCGACGTGCGTACCCGTCTTGCCCAGCTCAGCGCGCAAGAGGTCGACCAAAAGCGTGCGCTCTTCGAGCTCGGATTCAACAATTTGTCCATTCAGGGTAAAGCGGATGATCGTCATAAGGTCGAAATCAGATGGGAGAGGCGCCAATCTTAACGCGAGTGACCGCCATGTGTCGTGACGCAGGAGTCCCGCCACGCCTTGGTAACGAAATCGACCAGCGGCACATCATGCCATTTTGCCGCTCAAGAACCGATTCAATACACAGTGTGGACGCCATCGAATTTCCGAGACAGCACGAGGCTGCCCCCGGCCGGCGGACAGCCCTGCGCTACTATGCTGTATGGATCGCGAAGCTCCAATACCGGCGATACACCGATCATGGGCGCAACGCACGACCAAGACGAAGTTTTTCTCATCGGGACTCGAGTCGATGATCAACAAAATAGTGGATACGGTCGCAGAAGCACTGGCCGATGTCGCTGACGGCGCGATCGTCATGATCGGTGGTTTTGGCACAGCAGGTCAGCCGATTCACCTAATCGATGGGCTCGTCGCTCAAGGTGCCCGTGACTTGACGCTCATCAACAACAACGCCGGCAACGGCGAACACGGAATCGCTGCCCTTTTGAAGGCCAAGCGCGTGCGCAAGATCATTTGCTCTTTCCCGCGTCAGACCGATTCCTATGTCTTTGATGAGCTGTACCGCAAACAGGCCATCGAACTCGAATTGGTGCCGCAGGGTAACCTTGCTGAACGCATCCGAGCCGCCGGAGCGGGCATCGGCGGTTTTTTTACGCCCACGGGCTACGGCACACTGCTCGCCCGAGGCAAGGAAACCCGCGAAATTGACGGCCGCGGCCATATCCTCGAATACCCTCTTCATGCCGATTTTGCGCTAATCGCCGCATATCGCGCCGATCGCTGGGGTAACCTGACGTATCGAAAGACGGGTCGCAACTTCGGGCCGATCATGGCGATGGCAGGCAAGACCACCGTCGCCCAGGCACAGATTATTGAAGAGCTGGGCGCGATCGACCCGGAAGAGGTCGTCACCCCGGCGATTTTCGTGCAACGTGTCGTAGCGGCGGGGCTATACGATTCCGATCCGCTCGGGCGGGCCTCCCCTCCACAGGAAAAGCCGTGAAACGATTTTCCCGCAACGAACTCGCCGCGCGCGTGGCAGCCGATATCCCCGAGGGCGCGTATGTCAATTTGGGCATCGGCCTTCCGACCCTGGTGGCCAACTATCTTCGCGCCGAGCGCGAGGTCATTTTGCACACTGAGAACGGCCTGTTGGGAATGGGCCCGACACCTGCGCCCGGATACGAAGATTGGGATCTCATTAATGCCGGCAAGCAGGCGGTCACTGCGCTCGCGGGCGCGTCCTACTTTCATCACGGTGACTCCTTCGCCATGATGCGCGGCGGTCATTTGGACATCTGCGTGCTGGGCGCCTTTCAAGTTTCGATCGAAGGCGATCTCGCGAATTGGCACACCGGAGCACAGGACGCGATCCCGGCCGTGGGCGGTGCGATGGATCTGGCGATCGGCGCTCGAAAAGTGTTCGTCATGATGGAGCATCTGACCAAAGACGGCCAAAGCAAAATCGTGCGCACATGCTCCTACCCGCTCACCGGCGTTGCATGCGTGAGCCGCATCTATACGGACTTGGCCGTGATCGACGTCACGAACAGAGGGTTGGTGGTGCGAGAGATCGTCTCCGATGTCACACTTTCGGATCTGCAGGATTTAACCGGTGTGCCGCTCACGGCTAAGCCATTTGTCTAATATGCGAGTTCGTGGATGCGCTCGCAGTGGATTGCACGACGTTCCGAACGTACTTCAATTGCGTACGGCAAATCCAGGTGGGCATGCCAATTGCTGCGTCTCCGAAGCTTGCAGGCTGCTCGAACGATCCTACCGGCGTCGACCGGGATTGACTTCCTGCTTCGTCGCCACAGCCGGATCGGATCCGACCCGATTCCGCGGGCACGGTTTAGCATGACAAAAAAACAATGAGCGCGACCGAAAAACACCGGCCTCTTGGCGCGTTGGGCCTAGCCGCCCTCGGCGTGGTCTACGGCGACATCGGGACCAGCCCCCTCTACACCATCAAAACCGTGTTTGACCCCTCCTATGGGGTGCGGCCGGACCCTGGCAACGTGATCGGCGTGATCTCGCTCATCATCTGGGCGCTTACGGTCGTCGTATCCGTCAAGTACGTCACGCTCATTTTGCGTGCCGACAATCGCGGCGAAGGCGGCATCATGGCGCTCCTTTCTTTGGCCAGTTCTTTTGTGGCACACCGCGCTCGCTTTCGCGGAATACTGCTCGTAATCGGACTTTTTGGTGCTTCACTCTTTTACGGCGACGGCGTAATTACGCCTGCCATCTCGGTGCTCAGTGCCGTCGAAGGTCTATCCATCGCCACACAAGTGTTTGCGCCCTACATCGTTCCCATCACGCTGGTCATCCTTTTAGGCCTGTTTTTGGTCCAGAGCCGGGGCACAGCGGACATCGGCGTAGTCTTCGGGCCGATCATGGCGATTTGGTTTTTTACCATCGGCATTGCGGGTGTTTGGAATGTGATTCGAGATCCGGCCATCTTGGCGGCGCTCAACCCGATACACGGACTTGCCTTTCTCTTGCGCGAACGCTGGCTCGCTTTCATCGCCTTGGGCGCGGTGGTTCTGGCACTCACGGGAGCGGAGGCGCTGTACGCCGATCTGGGGCATTTCGGGGCACCGCCCATCCGTCTGGCGTGGTTCGTCTTGGTATTTCCATCCTTGGCCCTAAATTACCTCGGCCAGGGCGCCCTCTTGCTGCAGCACCCCCAGGCACTGATTAATCCGTTCTACTATTCCTTCCCGGCATGGGCGCTCTATCCCATGGTGGGTTTGGCAACAGTCGCCACCGTGATTGCATCGCAAGCGGTGATCTCGGGTACGTATTCGATGACCAAGCAGGCGATCCAACTGGGCTTTCTGCCGCGCATGCACATCGTCTACACATCCGCCCGCGCTATGGGACAGATCTACATCCCGTTTGTCAATTGGCTCTTGTTGTTCGCGGTGCTGTCGGCGGTGCTGGGTTTTCGGTCATCTTCGGCGTTGGGTGCCGCCTATGGCATCGCCGTGACCGGCACAATGCTCATCACAACGGTCCTGACTTTCTTCGTGCTGCGCAACGGCTGGCATTTCAACCTCGGTCTTGCGCTGGCCGCGACCGGATTTTTCTTTCTCATCGATCTCACCTTTTTTTCGGCGAATCTGCTCAAGCTCGCCGATGGAGGATGGTTTCCGATCTCCATCGGCATCGCGCTTTTCGTCGTCATGTCGACTTGGCGCCACGGGCGCCAACTCCTCTCGGAACGTCGTCGGGCCCAACTGCTACCGCTCATTCCGTTTCTGCAAACACTCCTTTTGACCCCGCCCGCGCGGGTACCGGGAACTGCCGTGTTTCTTTCGGCAGACGCGCAAGGCGTGCCGGCGGCGCTCCTGCACAACCTCGCGCACAATAAGGTTCTTCACTCACGGGTGGTGTTTATGACAGTCGCCGTAGAAGAGGTGCCTTACATTGCGCTGACCGAGCGCGTGAAGGTCAATTCCATCATCGACAGCTGTTATCAAGTCCTCATTCGCTGCGGCTTTAAAGATGAGGTGAATCTCCCCAAACTTCTGGAATTGTGCGCGCCACAAGGACTGGAGTTCGAGCCCATGGAAACCTCCTACTTCATCAGCCGGGAAATCCTGATAGCCACACCCGGCATGGGTATGTCCCTGTGGCGCGAGAAATTGTTCGCGACCATGGCGCGCAATGCCGGACATATGGCAGAATTTCTGAAGCTACCCCCGAACCGTGTAATCGAACTAGGGACGCAGATCGAAATTTAAGGGCGTAGCGCGCGCACCAAGCCCAACAAAAGCTACAGCGGCTCTACAAGTTGGCCAGGAGTTGCCTTAGCGCGGAGGGATTGACCGGCTTGACCAAATGCTGGTGAAAACCGGAAGCGAGTGCCCGCTCGCGGTCTCGAGGTTGCCCGTATCCCGTCAAGGCGATCAAAACGACGTGGCCCAGATCGGGTTGCGCCAGCATGCGTGCCGCGACTTCGAATCCGTCCATTCCAGGTAGGCCGATGTCGAGCAATACGACTTCGGGCACGAACCAAGTCGCGATCTCAAGCGCCGCAGGACCATTTACGGCGACCTGCAAGTCGTAACCTTCCAACTCGAGCAAGAGACGCACCGCTTGCAAGGTATCGTCATTGTCGTCGACCAAGAGGATACGATTGACACGATGTCCCGGCGTAACGTGGGCGGCGCGCTGACCGGCCGGTTCTTCCCCGGACGCCCCGCCGGATGGTTGATGCGCAATAAATCCTGCGCCCGGATCTACGCCAGCCCTAAATTGCCGCATCGACACACCATGCGGATCGGAGCGCTCCACAACCGCATTGCGGGCTTGGCCAGAATGGTGCTCACTCGGATGCATGGGCGGCTCAACGCGCAACCGAACCGATGTGAGCACTGGGCACCGATTTCCGAGAGGTGACAGAAGCGCGCGCCCACGCGCTGGTTAGACGCTTGATCCCACCCCGCCGAAATGCCGTCACGACGGGATAGACGCGGAACGACGCATCGCGACCTGCCTGACTTTGCCTCTGTGGCATGGCCGCCCCCGGAGCGTGGAACTCCCACGGGCGGCCATCAGCCCCATTAACGCGCATCTCGACTCGTCGGTCGCAGCGCATCGTGGTTTCTCGATGCGCCGCGCTCCGTCACACGAGGTAAGTTCGAGAAAGAGCGCAACTTGGTTCGAAGCATGGCACACGCGAGAATGGCGCTGCGCGATTCCTCTTCGAGCCGGTCGTGCTCCTGCTCGATGGCTTCGAGTTCCATCTCCATGTGCCAAATCCCCAATTGCCACCACACGCAACGTGCGCGTGCCCAAAGGCTTTGTACCGAGATGTAATTATTTCCGGTCGGAGTCAGTTCTGACATGTTATTTCCTCTCCTGGATTCGGTCGCACCGTTGTCTTGGTGACCGCGAAGACCAGACAAGCAAGCATCATGCCGAGTAAACGATAACCTATAGAACTCCTTCGCAAGCCCGGAAAGCCGTCGAGCCTGACATCGTGTCAGCCGCCACCAACAGTCGGGTCAGACCAGCTCTTCAGGGACAAGCGCGCCTCTCACTCCCCACCGGGTGTCGCATTTGTCTCTCTTTGCGTCAAAGCATCGATCACGCAGATCAGTTCGGCCGGATCGACAGGTTTTGCCAGATGGACCTGAAAGCCATGCGCCAGGGCACGGATCTTGTCCTCGTGTTGCGAGAACGCGGTCAACGCGATCGCGGGCGTGGGCGGCTCGTTCCCCTTGCGCGTATCCCGCTCAATTTCGCGAATTTTCTGCAGCGTCACATACCCATCCTGCTCTGGCATGGCGATATCGCAAATCACGACGTCAGGTCGCTCGTCGGGAGAGACGTCGCGGAAATGATCGACCACTTCACGCCCGGACACAAACGGCAGGACCTGCGCGCCCGCCTGCTGTAGCAATTCTGCCAGCGAGTCGAGCGCTTCCTTCTGGTCGTCAACCAATACGACGCGGCGCTCGTGCAGCGAGCTCAGAATCTTTTCGGGATGCGCTTTGACGGTCCGGACCGCCGTCCGCATTTCTGCGACGGCCGACTTCAGCGGCAAGGAGACACTAAACTGCGCGCCCTGGTTTTCGCCCGCGCTCTCGGCGGCAACCCGCCCGCCATGCATCTCGGTCAGGCGGCGAACGAGGGTCAATCCCAAGCCGATTCCACTGGCGCGACGCGTACTCGTGTCATCGGCCTGCCGGAACGGATCGAATAGGTAAGGCAGAAAGTCGGCCGCAATCCCGCGTCCATTGTCGCGCACGCTGATGGTCGCTTCCTGTCCTTGAGCACTAAGCTCCACCAAGATGCGGCCGCCTTCAGGAGTGAATTTGATCGCGTTCGATAGAAGGTGCCAGACGATCTGCATGAGCCGTTCGGAATCGCCCTCGACACAAGGATCGACTTGGTCAATATGGGTCTCGACTACGATCTGCTTTTCCGTTGCCGCCTGTGCCAGGCTCGTCAACGCGGTTTCGATCTGCGCGCGCAGAAAGACAGGCTGCTTGATGAGCCTTAGTTTGCCCGTCATGATAAGCGTCGCATCGAGCAAATCTTCGATCAAACGCACTTGCTGCTGCACACCCCGCTTAATGCCCGCCAGCGCGCGCACCACCGGTGGCGAATCTGTCGCAACATAGTTCTCCAGAACGTGCGTCCAGCTCTGGATACCGTTGAGCGGCGATCGCAATTCGTGCGACACGATCGAGATGAATTCGTCACGCACGCGCGCGGCTGCCTCCGCTTGCATGCGCGCCGCGGTCTCGCGAATGAGCAGAGCATCGCGTTCGAACTGGGCGTCAGTGGCCTGCGTCACGTCCGTGGTAATCGCCAAGACCGATTCGACCGCGCCAAATCGATCGAACTCTGGTATCGCGCGCGTCTTGTAGTGGAGGGTACGCCCGTCCACCGTCAGATCGAAAAGAAAGGTATTTTCCCGTCCAGAACCGAAAACTTCCGCGGTGGCAGTTTCGTAGGCCTTGGCGACATCATCCGGAAAATTCACCTGGCCAAGACTGCGCCCCATGAGTTCTCCCGCAGTGATGCCCAGCAGGGGCTGAACGGCCCGATTGACAAAAAGATGGCGCGCGGCACGATCCAAACGCGCAATGACATCCGGAGAATTTTCGACGAGAACACCAATTCTGGTTTCATCCTCTGTGCGTGCCGCCCCTGCTTCGGTGGGCTCCGCTTGTTCCGTGTCAATCTCGATCAATCCTGTAATCGCGCCGTTGGTATCGAATTCAGGCGAAAATACGGCACGGACTCGGGTTGACCGTGACCCGACATCCGGCCATTGGAGGTCGACTTGCGCGCTCTCGCCCAAGAGCGCGGTCGCAATGTGCGGCGACATCACGGCATATGTCTCCTCACCGATCGTCGCTCGTAGAGAGCGCCCGACGAGTTCCGACGGCGATAATCCCGAGCGCTTCGCGTAGGCTCGATTGGCGTAGAGGAAACGTAGGTTGCGATCGAAACGCGCAATGGAGACCGCCGTGTCATCCGAAACCGAGGACGGTGCCGTTTCGGTCCGCGCCAACCGTTCTGCAACGACGTGGCGTGCCGTCACATCGGCTGCCACCCCATACAAATGGGTGGGTCGAGCGTCTGAATCGGTCGCGAGGATCGCCGCCACCCGCACCCAACGCCCTGGAGGCTCTGACGAAGCGAGCCGATACTCACACGCGAAATCGTGATGGGCACGGCTCAACGCGTCAAGTTGGCCAACCAGCATCGCCTTATCATGCAAAGCGACCGTCGCGAGCCAGGAAGCGCGATCGGCATTCACGCCGGGCGCCAAGCCCAACAGTTCCCGTGCCCTCGCATCCAAGCTCATGACGCCGCTTCTCAGGTCAAGTTCCCATTCCGACATACCGGCCGCGCGCAAAGCCAAGTCCAGACGCGCGCGATCGCGGTCACCGGGGAAATAAGATGGGCGCAAAGTAGAGGATTTCATGAACCCATTAGCCTGGTTTCGAGGGCGGCGTCCCGAGGGACCCGATGCGCCCGGCCACAATATACCGCCGCGCACAAGACCTCTCGCGCCGCCAGTGCATCCTCAACACTGCAAAACGATACTTGGCATCGCGGCCGCGCTGCTTGATAAGAGGGACCTTAGCATACCTAACCACGGCGAACGGCCAACGCTGTCTGTACATCAAGGGCGGCGATCACACGCTCGGCCCGCGGACTGGATTATCGGGGGAAACCTTTTCACTCAAGACGGGTGCGCGCGTCGGATCGAAATCGACCCATTCCCCATTCTGCCACCGACCCATGGCACGCTCTACGTCCTTGCCCCCGTGTTCGCGCAAAACGATCGCCGCCTGCGCCTCGCGCTCGCCGCTAACATGGACCGCGACGAGCACGCCTGAGTGTCGCACCGCGGTCGGCCGTCCGCGCATGCGGGGGTCACGCGCGTTTTGAGACATGAACAGGGCACCCGCGAGCGTACCGATGTATGCCCCAACCGCCGCCGCCAGTACCACGAGCCAAATCGGCAGGCGAAGCGCAACACACGCAATACCGCCGATTGCAGCTCCCACAGCACCAAACAGAGCGCCTCCGACACCCGCTCCACGACGTGTGTCACGTATCTCACTTTGGCTCGCAAGGTCTTCGGGTCGGTCAGAGCGATCGTGTTGGCCAGCGGGATTCACGAAGAGCATCGCGACTTCCTCCTCGTCAAAACCATCAGCAAAGAGTGCGCGCGCGGCTTCCTGGGCTACAGAGAACGTGTCGAATCGCGCTGCAACAATTAACGACATGAAATCTCCGGAGAAGATTTTCGAGAAGGCAAGCAGAAACCGTACCGCCCCATTTGACTCGGGGCGCCTCTCGGTTCACCTGCTCGGCCCAGAGCAAGACGCTTGTACTTTATACCCGGATGTGAAGAAACTGCGAAGGGCTCAGCCCCCGCTCTGGGAGCACGATCTGATCCCATTTCTAACGACCTCAACACGGTATCTGCGCAGAACGCGACACTCCAACGCATGCCTTGTGCATCGTCGAAGTCACGAGGTGTTGCAAGCCAGTTCATGGAATCCTGAAATCTTCGCGACGATAGAACTGCCGCCTCCCAACGCCCGTTTATGGTTTCTGCGATTGATCGGGATGGCACAAGCACACCGACCCATGCTGACCGAATTTGCCCGGTCAATATGCTCCACTCAGTGCACCCAGCGCTTACGATGCACGCGTACCAAGGCGCGCCGCACCCAAGGGCGGTTTGGGACAGGCTCACCCCGGGTGGCTACCGGCTGCGGCGCCGGAGGTACGGGAACAGGGTCCTCCGGTTGTGGTAGGGGGTCTCCCATGGGAGGGCGACGCGGATCGACCAAGGGTGAGGTGGGAGGAGGATCGACGATGGGCGGCATCGGGGGCGTGGTATGAGCTTTGAACTCTCGCGACATAAATGCTCCTGGCAACTCAATTTTCTCAGCAAGCCTCATGCCTGACGTCACCTCATTTCATTTCGCAATCTGCTCGAGAAATCCAAGCAGCCTGCGTTCTTCGATCCCCAATTCGCGTGGAGCGATGCGATCGGCAACAGTAAATTTGCCGTCCAGATACCGGTTCAACAGACTTGGGTGCACATAGCAGCGGCGGCATACCGCCGGCGTATTGGCGAGTCGCACAGATACGGCCTTGATGACCTCGACAACCGTACGGCGCGCGGCTTTTGGAGTCGTGTACGCGCTCTTGCGCAACAAGGCCAGCGTGTGGGCCGAGCCGGCCCACGTCCGGTAGTCCTTGGCAGAGAAATCTGCGCCGGCGATACCGCGCAGATAGGCGTTCACGTCGCCCGAACCGATCGGATGGCGCCCTCCTTCGTCATCCATGTATTGAAACAGTTCCTGGCCCGGTATCTCCATGCACCGGCGTACGATACGCGCCACGCGCGCGTCGTTCAACGTGACGTCGTGATCAATCCCGCTCTTGCCACGAAAGCGAAAGCGAATATCGGCCCCCGAAACGTTTGCATGACGATTTTGCAAGGTGGTCAGGCCATAGGAGCGATTCGCTTTGGCATACTTTTCATTGCCGACGCGAATCAGCGTGACCTCGAGCAGGCGCACGATTGTCGCGGCGATGCGCTCGCGACCCAACCCAGGCCGCTTCATGTCTCGGTTCACCTGCCTTCGGATACGCGCCAAAGCACGTCCGAAATCGAGCAGTCGACCATATTTGTTCGCGTCGCGCACTGCGCACCAGGTCGGATTGTAGCGATATTGTTTGCGACGTCGGGCATCGCGCCCGGTCGCCTGTATGTGGCCCGTCTTATCCGGACAAATCCAAACGTCGGTGTAGGCCGGTGGAATCGCGAGGGTATCGATGCGTTCGATCGTCGCTCGATCGGTTATGCGCCTGCCGTCGGTATCGAAATAGCGATATTTGCCCCGGATCCACTTGCGTGTATAGCCCGGCGTTCGATCGTCCGCATAGCTAAGTCCTGCGGGCAAATCGGCCATGGGTCCACGTCCCGCAGGCTCGGATTTGCAAAGGCGTGCCATGGCATCACCAATCAGACGCGGCCAGGCCACGCCCAGCCACGCCGCTTTTCGAGATCGCGCTACCGGCGGGCGTCCCCCGAGCGAGGACCATTGCGGCACGGAATGGTGCAGGGTCACGATCTAAAGCCACGTTTGGCGCTAAATTCGACGTGCGCAAACAGAAGAACGGGTCTTGCATGGCTGCGTCACCGAGCGATGGAGCCGGTTCCGCGGCGCGCAAAGGTTCTCGGCTCGAAATGGTTGCCCCATGCGTCGACATGAGACTCACCGCCTCCGCCATCGCGACGCAAAAGAGCATATCAACCACCGGCATCGGTCATCCCCGTGCGGAGCAAAACCGAAGGCAGCGCAGGAACCGTTCCCGTCGGCGGAAGCGCCGCAGCCAGTCGCCCTAGGACTGGGTACCCGCCGTCGCGGCGTCAGCCTCGTGGGCCGCACGAGGATCCAAGCCTGCCGCGCCGTACTCTTCGAGGCGGTTGTAAAGCGTTTTCAAACTGATCCCCAAAATGTCCGCTGCATGTTTCTTGACGCCGGCGCATTGCTCAAGTGTTGCGAAAATAAGTTGACGGTCGGCTTCGGCCAATGACATTCCCACCGGTACCGTGATCGCCGAACCACTGGGTGGCTTGACCGGCGAAATTTGTAGCGGCACTGCGGCCGTGCTGATCGGACCGTCATCGGCCATGATGAACGCACGTTGCACGTAATTCTTGAGCTCGCGCACGTTGCCCGGCCAGTGGTGTGCGCAAAGGGCCGTGAGCACTTCATCAGGGAACGTCTTCGAGGTCTTGTGCGCTGTATTTAATTGATCCAACAGACTTTGCGCGATCAATCCAATGTCCTTGCCCCGAATTCGCAGTGGAGGTAATTCGAGCGGGAATACGTTGAGCCGATGGTAAAGATCGGCGCGCAGCTTTCCGTCCGCAACGGCGGCCTCCGGGTCCCGATTGGTGGCTGCAACCACGCGCACGTCGGTTTCGATCTCACGATTGGTGCCCACCCGCATAAAGAGGCCCGTCTCCAGGACTCGCAGGAGCTTCACCTGAAGTTCGATCGGCATCTCGGTGATCTCGTCGAGAAACAACGTTCCCCCGTTGGCGCGTTCGAAATAACCCTTGTGCTGGCGATCCGCACCGGTAAAACTGCCACGCTCATGCCCAAACATCTCGCTTTCGATCAGATTGGGTGAAATCGCACCACAATTTACCGGCAGAAACGGCTGCTTGCGCCGCAGGCTCAACTCGTGAATGGTTTGCGCCGCCAACTCCTTGCCCGTTCCGCTTTCGCCGATGAGAAGTACCGTCGCCTCGGTCGGGGCAACCTTACCGATCTGATCGTAGAGCTCTTGCATCACGGGGGAATTGCCCAGCATCTTGCCGAATCGGCCGAAGCGGCGCAGTTCTCCCCGCAGCGAGCCAATTTCCGCTTTTAGATCAGTCGAGCGAGGGACGCGATCGAGAATCGCCTTTAGCCGCTGCA
>Ga0208357_1000044_pt1 | contig 89190 bp, 80 predicted proteins | sample NGESurdeep092012_6_FD_184487 | JGI IMG/M metagenome (GOLD analysis project Ga0208357, IMG submission 184487) | Arctic peat soil microbial communities from Barrow, Alaska - NGEE Surface sample F52-2 deep-092012 (SPAdes) | ecosystem: Environmental > Terrestrial > Soil > Wetlands > Peat ...
CATCCCATGCTGACCTCCACCACAGCCAGCATCTTGAATCAGAATTCGATGCCCCGGGGAATCCCCAATCGATTCCTTCCACACGAATCAGACTCTAGACCATTTTCGGTTGGATTGACTCGGTGCGTCCTTCGAGACGCGGTCCCCTCATGGTGAGCGCGAGCGAAGCGAGCAGTCGAACCACGGGACCGCTCCTCAGGACGAGGACCATCACTCATGCCATGAGAAATAATCCTCATGCTGAGGAGCGCGCGCAGCGCGCGTCTCGAAGCACGCACCGGGGGCAATGCAACTGAAATCCTAATGCGCGGTGATGGCGGCGAGGAACATCCGGCCGAACTCCCTGAGCTTCACGGCGCCGACACCATTGACGGCGGCAAAGGCGTCGAGATCGCGTGGGCGGCGTTCGGCCATATCGATCAGCGTGCGGTCGGAGAAGATGACGAACGGCGGAACCTGACGCTCGCGCGCGAGACGCAGCCGCAACGCCTTGAGGGCCGCCAACAGCGTGGGGTCCGCGCCGCTTGTGCCGCCGGCCGGAGCCTGATCGGGCCGAGTCTTGTCGCGGGATGCCCGGCGCGGCGGGTCGACGCGATAGGGAAACGGAATCTCGCCACGGCGCAACGCGTGGCCCTTGTCGGCGATGGCGAGGCCGCCATGGCCGGCGACATCCAGCGTCAGGAAGCCGCCCGCTACCATCTGGCGGATCAGCGAGCCCCACTCGTTCTTTTTGTGCGCGGTACCGGTCCCGAAACTGGCCAGCCGGTGATGCCCTCTTGCTTGAACCTTTTCCGTCTCGTGGCCGAGCAGAATGTCGATGATGTGGACGGGACCGAAACGCTCGCCGCTCTGTGCGATCGCCGCGAGAATGAGCCGCGCCTGCGCGGTGCCGTCGGCCCGCGGCGTCCGATCGAGGCAATTGTCGCAATTGCCGCAAGCCGACGCGCGCTCGTCGAAATAGGCGAGCAGGATCTCACGGCGGCACTGCGTCGCCTCGCAATAGCCGATCAGCGCGTCGAGCCGGCCATGCGCGCGCCGCTTGTGCTCCACCGAGGCATTTTCCTGCTCGATGAACATACGGCGCATGCGGATGTCGCCGAGGCCGAACAGCATATGGGCCTCGGCCGGCCGCCCGTCGCGGCCGGCGCGACCGATTTCCTGATAATAGGCTTCGAGGCTGGCCGGCAGGTCGGTGTGAAAAACATAGGCGACGTCCGGCTTGTCGATGCCCATGCCGAAGGCGATGGTCGCCACCATCGCCAGTCCCGCCTCGGTCATGAAGCGATTCTGATTGGCGTCGCGCGCTTCCTTGCTCATGCCCGCGTGATAAGCCAGCGCAGGCACGCCGTTCCGGTCGAGAAACGCCGCCGTCTCTTCCGTCTTCTTCCGCGACAGGCAGTAGACGATACCGCAGCGGCCCGCATGTCGCTGGACGAAATCGAGCAATTGCCGCTTGGCATCCTGCTTGGCCGCGACCGACAGCTTGATGTTCGGCCGATCGAACCCCAGCACCATGGTTTCGACCGGGCCGCCGAAAAGCCGCGTGGCGATGTCGGCGCGCGTCGCCTCGTCCGCCGTCGCCGTCAGGGCGATGATTGGCACGCCTGGAAAAATCCCGCGCAGCCGCGACAAGCCCTCGTATTCTGGCCGGAACGCGGGACCCCACTGCGAGATGCAGTGCGCCTCGTCGATGGCGATGAGGCACGGGGCGAGCCGCGCCAGCGCCTCGAGCATGCGCCCGGCCATCAGCCGCTCTGGCGCGAGATAGAGAAGGCGCGTTTGGCCGGCGGCGACGCGGCGCCACGCCGCGACATTGGCATCGCGGTCGATCGAGGAATTGATGGTGTCGGCCGCGACCCCGGCCAGACGCAGCGCCGCGACCTGGTCCTGCATCAGCGCGACCAGCGGTGAGACGACGAGGGTCAGGCCGCCCAACACCAGCGCCGGAACCTGATAGCACAGCGATTTGCCGGCGCCCGTCGGCATCACGGCCAATACATGGCGCCCGGCCAGCAACGCATCGACGGCGGCGGCCTGGCCGGGACGGAAATCGTCGAAGCCGAAAATTTCCTTCAGGACGCGCCGCTTGGCATCCTCGGCGCCGTCCGGGGCACGCATCGCCGGAACAATCGTCACCGTCTGTGTCGCCATGTGGGCCGAATAGGCATGGATCGTTTCCCCCTGTCGCCGTTTCCATTCCAATATGATCATCTAGCCTGGACTCGGTCTTTGCCCCTAGCCTTTCCCCGGCCTCCCGACCATATAATGCGCCTCCCCAATCGAGCCGGTTGAGCATGCAGGAAATCAAGGTCCGCGGCGCGCGCGAACATAATCTGAAGAATATCGATGTCGACATGCCGCGCGACGCGCTGGTGGTCATCACCGGCCTATCCGGCTCCGGCAAATCGTCACTCGCCTTCGACACGATCTATGCCGAGGGCCAGCGCCGCTATGTCGAGAGTCTCTCGGCCTATGCACGCCAGTTCCTGGAGCTGATGCAGAAGCCCGATGTCGATTCGATCGAGGGATTGTCGCCCGCGATCTCCATTGAGCAGAAGACCACGTCGCGCAACCCCCGCTCCACCGTCGGCACCGTCACCGAGATCTACGATTATATGCGGCTGCTATTCGCGCGGGTCGGCGTGCCCTATTCGCCGGCGACCGGCCTGCCGATCGAAAGCCAGACCGTGTCCCAGATGGTGGACCGGGTGATGATTCTGCCCGAGGGCACGCGCCTCTATCTGCTGGCGCCGATGGTGCGCGGCCGCAAGGGCGAGTACCGCAAGGAACTCGCCGAGTTGCAGAAGAAAGGGTTTCAGCGCGTCAAGATCGACGGCAAGCTGGTGGAGATCGACGCCGCGCCGGCGCTGGACAAGAAGCTGAAGCACGATATTTCGGTGGTGGTGGACCGCGTGGTGGTACGCGCCGACATAAAACAGCGCCTCGCCGACAGTTTCGAGACGGCGCTGGGCCTCGCCGACGGCATCGCCATCGCCGAGAATGCCGACCGCGACGAACAGATCGTGTTCTCGGCCAAATTCGCCTGTCCGGTCTCCGGCTTCACCATTCCCGAGATCGAGCCGCGCCTGTTCTCGTTCAACAATCCCTACGGCGCCTGCCCGACCTGTGACGGGCTCGGCACCAAGCTGTTCTTCGATCCGGAGCTGGTGGTGCCGGACGAGCGGCTATCCATGCGCGAGGGCGCGGTCGCGCCCTGGGCCAATTCGACCTCGCAATATTATCTTCAGACGCTGGACAGCATCGCGCGCCATTTCAAGCAGAGCATGACCACCCCGTGGCGTGAGTTGCCGCAGAAGATGCGCGACACCATCCTGACCGGCTCGGACGAGACGCCGATCGCGATGAAATACGATGACGGGCGCCGCGACTACACCACCAACCGCCCGTTCGAGGGCGTCATTCCCAACATGGATCGGCGCTATCGCGAGACCGACAGCGCCTGGGTGCGCGAGGAATTGGGGCGCTATCACAACACCGCCGAATGCGAGACCTGTCACGGCAAGCGGCTCAAGCCCGAGGCGCTGGCGGTCAAGATCGACAAGCACGACATCGCGCAAGTCAGCGAATTTTCGATCTCGGCGGCGGCGCGCTGGTTCGGTGGGCTTGCCGACAAGCTGACGGAAAAACAGAACGACATCGCGCGCCGCATCCTGAAGGAGATCAACGACCGGCTCGGCTTTCTCGAGAATGTCGGTCTCGAATACCTGACCATGTCGCGCAGTTCCGGTACCCTCTCCGGCGGCGAGAGCCAGCGCATCCGCCTCGCCTCGCAGATCGGCTCCGGCCTGACCGGCGTGCTCTATGTGCTGGACGAGCCGTCGATCGGCCTGCATCAGCGTGACAATGACCGGCTGCTGCTGACGCTGAAGCGGCTGCGCGACATCGGCAATTCGGTGATCGTGGTGGAGCATGACGAGGAGGCGATCCGCGCGGCCGACTATCTCATCGATATGGGGCCCGCCGCCGGAATCCATGGCGGCCACGTCATCGCCGCCGGCACGCCGGACAAAGTGCTGAACAATCCCGACAGCATCACCGGGCAATATCTCACCGGGCGGCGGCGCATCGCGGTCCCCGCCAGGCGCCGCGCGGGTCATCCGAACCAGCAACTCGAAATTCGCGGCGCGCGCGCCAACAACCTCAAGAACATCAGCGTGGCCCTGCCGCTCGGCACCTTCACCTGCGTCACTGGCGTCTCGGGCGGCGGCAAGTCCAGCCTCATTGTCGATACGCTCTACAAGGCGCTGGCGAAATTCCTCAACGGCGCGCGCGAGCATCCCGGCGCTCATGACGCCATCCTCGGCACCGAGCATCTCGACAAGATCGTCGATATCGACCAGTCGCCGATCGGCCGCACCCCGCGCTCCAACCCCGCGACTTATACCGGGGCGTTCACCCCGATCCGCGACTGGTTCGCGGGCCTGCCCGAATCGAAGGCGCGCGGCTATGGGCCGGGGCGCTTCTCGTTCAACGTCAAGGGCGGACGCTGTGAGGCGTGCCAAGGCGACGGCGTCATCAAGATCGAGATGCACTTTTTGCCGGATGTCTATGTCCAGTGCGATGTCTGCCACGGCAAACGCTATAACCGCGAAACGCTCGAGGTGACGTTCAAGGATAAATCCATCGCCGGCGTGCTGGACATGACGGTCGATGAAGGCGCCGATTTCTTCAAGGCGGTGCCGTCGGTGCGCGATAAGCTGACCACGCTGCAAAAGGTCGGGCTCGGCTACATCCATGTCGGCCAGCCCGCGACCACCCTCTCCGGCGGCGAGGCCCAGCGGGTGAAATTGGCCAAGGAGCTGGCGCGCCGCGCCACCGGCAAGACGCTCTATATCCTGGACGAGCCGACCACCGGCCTCCATTTCGCCGATGTCGAAAAATTGCTCGAGGTGCTGCACACGCTGGTCGATCAGGGCAATACCGTAGTGGTGATCGAGCACAATCTCGAAGTCATCAAGACCGCCGACTGGATCATCGACCTCGGCCCCGAGGGCGGCGACAAAGGCGGCAAGGTCGTCGCCGCCGGCCCACCCGAGCACATCGCCAACACGCCGGGATCATATACCGGCCAATACCTCCGCCCCTACCTCGCGCGCCAGGGCGAAAAGAAGAAAAAGCGGGCGTAGGGAACGAACCTCCAAGGAACAGTTTCCCGTTCCGGCGAAAGCCGGACACCGTTCGCGCGGTCGCGGCTTATTTCGCGTAGCGGCTCGCGCCATTCGCGAAATTCAGCTATAAGTAGCCTCGGAGCGAGCCTATTCTCGCTGTGGCATTGATCGGGGGAGAGAGAACGTGACCATACCGACGCTTCCTTTGAAATTTATTATCGGCGGTCTGGGGACAGCGCTTTATTTGGTATTGTCACTTTCCAGTCACGCACAACCGAGCGTCCCAGTTACATGCGCAGCATTAGTTGCGAAAATGCCGGCTGCGGCAAGAGCCCCCGATCTCCACGAACTTTGTGGAGATTTCATTAACAGCCAGAACTTTGCCATTGTGTTCAGCAACGGCCCGTCACCCACTATCTATTTCATCACCGAACACATGGTCACGGGACACATGGCAGCAGCGTCCACCACAGGTATTTTTGCCGACGGCTTGCTGAGTTGGCATGCCTTCGATGGACACTACAGTTACTATTTCAGAGTTCAGCCGGAAACTGGCGGTATTCTGAAAGAGGATATCGGCCAGCACACTCACTACCAATCGGCCCCAATCACGAAGGTACAGTAGCGCGTAGGGCGGATTAGCGCAGCGTAATCCGCCTTTTCCTTCCGCACGTCACGCAAGGGGCGGATTGAAATCCGCCCTACACCACTTCGCTCGTCTCCTCGCCATACCGGCGAACGCCGGTATCCATCGTGCCGTTTGAGGAATGGACCCCGACTTTCGTCGGGGTGGGGAAACCGGGAATCCCGAACGCCGGTGGGTCCCTCGAATGTGCACTGGCGCGCGCGCTCGGGATGAGGCGATATTTTTCAGTATTGAGGTACGAACGGATTCCCAACTACCCTCATCCCGAGCGCGCGGCGAGCATTTCGAGGGACGCACGATTACGCTTTTCCGCGCCGAAGGCGTATATTGACCCAGATGGGAGTAGGCCATGGACGATTTGGTGATGGTGCAAATCCTGGTGTCTCGCGAGGCGGCGGCGGCGCTGGAGGATGATTCGCGGCGCCAGACGGTCGGCAAGCTGGTCAGCGATCTACTCCGTCCCGCGACACCACAAGATGATCCTTTGGCCAAGCTGATCGCGGAGGTCAAAATCGAGGCGCGCGCGGACGAGTTGACCGACGACGCGATCAACACCGAGCTTGCCACCTACAATGCCGAAAATCGATTTCGACGCTAGGTCGCTCGTCGGCGCCTTGCTGAAATCTGGTACCATTCCCGAGCGTGCGTTGCTGCTCGCGCAGTCACGAATCGCTATGCAGATTATGTCGCCCGATTTGAGCCGACCCCGCCACTAACATGACAAACACGAACGACGCCTCCCTCATCGGTTCCTGGAAGCTCGTCTCGATGCGGTTCGAGTTTTCCGACAATGGCGAGCGGGCCGATATGTTCGGGCCGCGGCCGCTGGGGCGGCTGGTGCTGACCCGTGGCGGGCAGATGGTCGCGGTCATCACGCCGGGTGGGCGGGCGCGGCCGAAGCCCGATGCCGACTACGCCGCACTGTTTCAAAACCTGTGCTGCTATTCCGGCCGCTACCGGATCGAGGGCGATCGGTTCGTCACTGATGTCGATGTCGCGTGGCATCCGGCCTGGGAAGGCTCGGCACAGCGGCGCACCTTCACGCTCGACGGCGATCATCTGTGGATCGCGACCGCGCACACCGACCGCCCGACCTATTATCCCGGCCGCGCCGGCCGTGGTGTGCTGACCTGGGTGCGGGAGTAAAGTCGATAGCGGCTAACGCTGCGGCGCCGCCGCCTCCGCCGCGTTCCGCACCGTGGTGCCGAGGTCTTTGATCACGCCGTCGGCCAGCGAATAGCACCAGCCATGCACCGTCAGCGCCGCGCCCCTCTCCCACGCGTCGAGGACGAAGGGGTTGGTCGCGACATTCTCGACCTGACGCAGCACGTTCAATTCGCACAGCCGGTCGTGGCGCGCGGCCTCGGTCGGCAGCGCGGCAAGCGCCGTGGCATGGATGCGCGCCAGCTCGCGGATCGGCGACAGCCAGTGATCGATCAGGCCGAGCCGCTGGTCCAGCAGTGCGGCGCGCACGCCGCCGCAGCCATAATGGCCGACCACCAGAACGTGGCTGACCTTCAGCACCTGCACCGCGTATTGCAGGACCGACAGGTAATTGGCGTCCTGAGGCGGCGCCAGATTGGCGATGTTGCGATGGACGAACATCTCGCCCGGGTCGAGACCGACAATCTCGTTGGCCGGCACGCGGCTGTCGGAACAGCCGATCCACAGATAGGCCGGATTCTGCTGCGCCACCAGGCGGCGGAAGAATCCGGGATCGGCCGCCCGCTTGCCGTCGGCCCATGTCCGGTTATTGGCAAGCAAATCGGCGATGGTGGGGATCGACGCGGCCATGGAATCCTGCGAATGCGCAACGCGACCATAAAGTCGTCGGGCGCGCCCGTCTACCGGCTCTTGAAACCGACGCCTCCGGGGTTACATGAAGTGCGCGGGGAACGCCTCCGGCGGGTGGGACGGACAATCGCTCAAATAAAAAATTCGCGGAACGAACCCAATATTTCTCGGCGGTACAGCATGTTGGGCTTTGAAACGAAGCCAATTGGAAGCCAATAACCCGGCAAAATCCCCAGCTTCGGCGCGCGTCGCGCCATGCTAAACAGGGATCAACGAACGGACCGCCCGAGGGGATCGCCGCCATGACCAATGCCAGTCGCCAGCCCACCTTGTTCATTCCGCATGGCGGGGGGCCGTGCTTTTTCATGGAGCCATCGCCGCCGCTGCCTAAGGATTTATGGGACGGGCTCGCCGCCTATCTTCGGGGTATCGACACCGCGCTGGGTGCGCGGCCCAAGGCGGTGCTGGTGGTCTCCGGTCATTGGGAAATGCCCCAGCCAACAGTCAATACGGCGCAAAATCATACCCTGTTGTTCGACTATTATGGCTTCCCTGAGCACACATATCGCCTGACTTATCCCGCGCATAATTCGCCGGCGACGGTGGCGCGGATCGAGGAACTTCTGTCGTCGGCCGGCTATCGCATGGGCGAGGACGATAAGCGCGGGCTGGACCACGGCGTATTCGTGCCGTTCAAGCTGATCTATCCCGAGGCCGACGTGCCGCTGATCCAGTTGTCGCTGCTGGCGAGCCTCGATGCCGCCGCGCATATCCGGCTGGGCCAGGCGCTGGCGCCGTTGCGCGACGAGGGCGTGCTGATCGTCGGCTCCGGCATGAGCTATCACAATCTGCGCGCCATGTACGTGCAGCGGCCGGACATCGACGACGCGGTGGCCCAGTTCGACGGCTGGCTGACCGAGGCCGCGACCGACGCCGACCCGGAGCGCCGCAACGCCAAGCTGGTGGCTTGGGAGAACGCACCGGCGGCGCGGTTCTGTCATCCGCGCGAGGAACATCTGCTGCCGCTTCACGTCGCGGCGGGCGCGGCCGGGGCGGATGTCGGACGCCACGCATTCGGCGGCACGATCCTCGGCAAGGCGCTGTCGGGCTATCAATTCGGCTGAGACATTGTGTAACCAGTCCTTCGGCCCGGTGATCCGCGCCATGTCGTTCGGTATTTTCTGGAGAATGGGGCGGCGCCGCGGCGCCGCCCTTTTTGTCTCAGGCTGCTTCGTAGCCGACGATGCCCTTGATCTCGACGAACTCATCAAGGCCCCAGCGGCCATATTCGCGGCCGTTGCCGGAATGCTTGTAGCCGCCGAATGGCGCGCCGACATCGTTCATCGCATAGTTGAGATAAAGCGCGCCGGCCCGCAATTCCGCCGCGACCTTGCGGGCATGATTGATGTCGCCCGACTGAACATAGCCGGCCAATCCGTACACGGTTTCGTTCGCCATGCGGATTGCCTCCGCCTCGTCGGTGTAGGGCAGGATCGACAGGACCGGGCCGAAGATCTCTTCCTTAGCGATGGTCATGTCGTTGCGCACATTGGCGAACACGGTCGGACGCACGAAATAGCCGCGATTGAGATGCTCCGGCCGGCCGGGACCGCCGGTGACCAGTTCCGCGCCCTCGTCGATACCTGTCTGAATCAGGCGTTGAATCTTGTTGTACTGAACCTCGCTGACGACCGGACCGAGATTGGTGCCCGCGTCCTTCACGCTGCCGACGACCAGCTTTTCCGCCGCCGCTTTGGCGATCGCCTTCGCCTGATCCTGCTTGTCGGCCGGGACGAACATGCGGGTCGGCGCGCTGCACGACTGGCCGCTATTGATCATCATGCCGACCACGCCCTTGGTCACGGCGGATTGAAAATCGACGTCGGGCAGCAGGATGTTGGCGGACTTGCCGCCGAGCTCCTGGGCGACGCGCTTCACCGTCGCCGCGGCGGCTTTCGCCACCAGGATGCCGGCGCGGGTCGAGCCCGTGAACGACATCATGTCGATATCGGGATGCGCCGACATCGCCTCGCCGACCACCGCGCCTTCGCCCTGCACCATGTTATAGACGCCCTTCGGCACCCCGGCGGCGTGCATCACCTCGGACCAGATGATGGCGTTGAGCGGCGCGATCTCAGACGGCTTCAGAACCATGGTGCAGCCCGCGGCGATCGCCGGCGCGACCTTGCACGCGATCTGGTTGATCGGCCAGTTCCACGGCGTGATCATCCCGCAGACGCCGACCGGCTCGCGCGCGATCATGGTGGTGCCCTGCGGCTCGGTGAATTTGTAGGTGTCGAGCACGTCGATCATGCGTTGCAGATGCGCGACGCCGGTCATCGCCTGACGCTCGATGGCGAGCTTCATCGGCGCGCCCATCTCTTGCGACAGCGCGTCGGCGACATCCTGCTTGCGCTTGTTGAACTCGGCGAGGATCACGCGCAGCAGGTCCTGACGCTGTTTCGGCGTGGTAGGGGCAAAGGCGGGAAAGGCGGCGCGCGCCGCGGCAACCGCGCGATCCACGTCTTTCGGGCCGCCGACCGCGATCTTGGTGAATGCCTCCTCGGTCGAGGGATCGATGACATCGAGCAGAGCCGGCTCCAGCGGCTCGACCCAGGCGCCGTTCACATAATGCTGACGTTCATGCTGCATGGCTCACTTCTCCAAAAGACGGTTCCGGTTGGCTTGCGCCGTCGCTCCGTTATATTCTTAATTATATAACGCTCCGACCAGCGTTTGCCAGCTTTAGGCTGGACCGGGACGATCGTCGGAGCGACGATCCGATTCACATCGATTGAGCGAGGACCGTGATGAAATACCGCATGCTGGGCCGCACCGGCCTTTATGTTTCCGAGATTTGCTTTGGCACCATGACGTTCGCCGGCACCGGCATGTTCAAGAATGTCGGGCAGGTCGATCAGGACGGCGCGACCGCGCTGGTCAAGCTGGCGCTCGACAGCGGGGTCAATTTCATCGACACCGCCGATGTCTATTCCACCGGCAATTCCGAACTCTATCTCGGCAATGCGCTGAAGAAACTCGGCGTGCCGCGCAGCGACGTGGTGATCGCGACCAAGGTACGCGGCCGCATGGGGCCGGGGCCGAACGCCGTCGGCTTGACGCGTGGCCACATCATGGACGCAGTCGAGGCCAGCCTGAAGCGGCTCGGCACCGACCATATCGATCTCTATCAGATTCATGGCTTCGATGCGGTGACGCCGTTCGACGAGACGATGGGCGCGCTCGACAATCTGGTGAAGCGCGGCCTGGTGCGGTACATCGGCTGCTCCAACCTCGCGGCCTGGCAGATTGAAAAGACGCTCGGCCTCTCGGCGCTGCATGGCTGGGCGCGCTTCGAGACGGTGCAGGCGTTCTATACCATCGCGTCCCGCGATCTGGAGCGCGAGATCCTGCCGATGATGGACGCGGAACAGATGGGGCTGATGGTCTGGAGCCCGCTTGCCGGCGGCCTGCTCAGTGGCAAGTTCAAGCGCGACCAGGCTGGCCCCAACAATGCCCGCCGCTCCTCCGGTTTCGATTTTCCGCCGATGGACAAGGATCGGACCTTCGACATCGTCGATGCGATGCGGCCGGTCGCCGACAAGCACGACGTCTCGGTGGCGCGCGTCGCGCTCGCCTGGCTGCTCAGCCGCAAAAACGTGATGTCGGTCATTGTCGGCGCCAAGACGGAGGAGCAGTTGCGCGACAATCTCGCCGCCACCGAATTGACGCTCGCCCCGGACGAGCTCGCGGCGCTCGACAAGGCCAGCGCCCTCAAGCCCGAATATCCGATCTGGATGTTCGAGCGGCAGGGCCAGGGCCGGGTGCCCGAGGCGAAGTAGTTAGAGTTGGATCGCCTTTGGTGGAATCGCATGTGCGATTCCACCAAGCGGTTCGCTGCGTCATCGACGACGGTAAGGATATCGGGGGGGGCAGGATTCGGCGTGGTCGAAGCGTCGGAACGTCGCTTCTATCTCGCTATCGCTGACGAATTGCCGCTTTTGTGCTTGCTCCAACCCACGCAGGACCGACGACAAGTCAGCGGCGGGGATGATTTCGGGGTTCACGTCGCTTCTAGCCAAATGGAGCATGGCTTGGGCGATTTCATCCTGACTCTGATCCGGCAATTGTTGGACCGCTTTAAGCGCCTGTTCCAGAAGTTTCGTCATGGGGCCTGAACCTTCTCGGTGATGCCGCGCTCAACGGCTTCCAGCGCGGCATCGGCGGCCCCCGCATCGGGGCCGCCGGCCTGCGCCATGTCGGGCCGGCCGCCGCCACCCTTGCCGCCGAGCGCGGCGGCGCCGAGCTTCACCAGATCGACGGCGCTGAAGCGCGGTGTCAGATCGTCGGTGACCCCGACCACCAGCGACGCCTTGCCCTCGACCGTCGAGATCAGCGCCACGATGCCGGAACCGATCTCGCGCTTCATATCGTCGGCGAGGCCCTTCAATTCCTTGGCCGGCAGGTCGGCGACGGCGCGCCCGTCAAATTTGATGCCGCTCACCATTTTCGCGGCAGGCGCGGCTTTTCCCCCGCCGCCCGATGCCAAGGCACGCTTAACGTCGGCCAATTCGCGCTCCAGCTTGCGCCGTTCCTCCATCAGGCTGGCGATCCGCGCCGGCAGCTCCGCCGGCGCCGCCCTTAGCGCCGCCGCCGCCTCATGCAGCAGCGCCTCTTCGCGGTCGACATACGCCTCGGCCGCGGCACCGGTCAGCGCCTCGATACGGCGCACGCCCGATGCCAGCGACCCTTCCGAGACAATCTTGAAGAAGCCGATATCGCCGGTGCGGGCGACGTGGGTGCCGCCGCACAGCTCGACGGAAAAGTGCCGGGCATGGTCATGCTCGTCGGTGTCCTCGCCCATTGCGACGACGCGAACCTCGTCGCCATATTTTTCGCCGAACAGGGCGAGCGCGCCGGCCTCGACCGCCTTCGCCGGCGTCATCAGGCGCGTCGAGACATCGCCATTCTCGCGGATGCGATCATTGACCGCGTTCTCGACGGCGACGATGTCGTCACGCGTCAGCGGACGCGGCTGCGAGAAATCGAACCGCATCCGGTCGGCCGCCACCAGTGATCCCTTCTGGGTGACATGCTCGCCCAGCCGCCGCCGCAACGCCTGATGCAGCAGATGGGTCACGGAATGGTTGGCGCGCAATCGGCGCCGCCGCGTCTCATCGATGCGCAGGGACACGGCGTCCTCGACCTCCAGCGCGCCGCGCTCGAGCTTGCCGATATGGACGTACAGCTCGCCGGCTTCGCGTTGGGTATCGGTGACGGTGAATTCGGCGCCGCCGGCGCTGAACATCGCGCCGGTATCGCCCATCTGGCCGCCGGACTCGCCATAGAACGGCGTCTGGTTGACGATGATCGCCACCTCGGTGCCCGCCTCTATGCGATCGACCCGCTTGCCGCCGACCAGCATGGCCTCGATCACGCCTTCCGCGTTGTGCGTGTCGTAGCCGAGAAATTCGGTCGCGCCGAGTTCTTCGCGCAAGGCCAGCCATTGCTCGCCGGTCGCCGCCTCGCCGGAGCCGACCCAGCTCTTGCGGGCATCCGCCTTCTGCTTCGCCATCGCGGCGTCGAACGTCTCGACCGCGACCGCGCGATTGCGGCCGCGCAGCACGTCCTGGGTCAAATCCAGCGGGAAGCCAAAGGTATCGTAGAGCTTGAACGCAACATCGCCAGGAAACGCAGCGCCGGCGCCGAGCTTGGCGTCCTCATCGTCGAGCAGCTTGAGGCCGCGCTCCAGCATCTGCTTGAAGCCGGTCTCTTCGAGCTTCAGCGTTTCGGCGATCAGCGGCTCGGCGCGTGCCAGTTCCGGAAAATGCCCACCCATCTGCCGCACCAACGCCGGAACCAGCCGCCACATCAGCGGCTCGCGGCAGCCCAGCATATGGGCGTGGCGCATCGCGCGGCGCATGATGCGGCGAAGCACATAGCCCCTGCCCTCCTTCGACGGCAGAACCCCATCGGCGATCAGGAACGACGAAGCGCGCAGATGGTCGGCGATGACGCGGTGCGACACCGCTTGCGGGCCGTCCGGCGCGACACCCGAGGCCTCGGCCGACGCCAGAATCAAGGCGCGGAAAATATCGGTGTCGTAATTGTCGTGCTTGCCCTGCAACACGGCGGCAATGCGCTCCAGCCCCATCCCAGTGTCGATCGACGGGCGTGGCAGGCTGTTGCGCTGCTCGCGCGTCACCTGCTCATATTGCATGAAAACCAGGTTCCAGATTTCGACGAAGCGGTCGCCGTCGGCATCGACGCTGCCCGGCGGGCCGCCGACGATATGGTCGCCATGATCGTAAAATATCTCCGAGCACGGACCGCATGGGCCGGTCTCGCCCATCGCCCAGAAATTATCGGCGGTGGCGATGCGGATGATGCGGCTGTCAGGCAAGCCCGAAATCTTGCGCCACAGCGCGGCCGCGTCGTCATCTTCCGCATAGACGGTGGCCGTGAGGCGGTCCGCCGAAATGCCGAATTCCTTGGTGATCAGATTCCAGGCGAACTCGATGGCGCGTTCCTTGAAATAATCGCCGAAGGAAAAATTACCGAGCATCTCGAAGAACGTGTGGTGGCGCGCGGTATAGCCGACATTTTCGAGGTCGTTATGCTTGCCGCCGGCGCGGACGCATTTCTGCGACGAGGTAGCGCGCGAATAGGGTCGTTTCTCCGCCCCGGTGAAGACGTTCTTGAACTGCACCATCCCCGCGTTGGTGAATAGCAGGGTCGGATCGTTGCGCGGCACCAGCGGCGAGGACGGGACGACCTCATGGCCGTTATGCGCGAAATAATCGAGAAAAGCGGCGCGGATAGCGTTGGTTTGCATGGCCGGCATTAAGCCCGAGCGTCCGGATTCTGTAAAGTTGGCGCGTGGCCCTGCTAGTGGCCGGCGAGAAAATTGGCCATCGGGGCGAAGGCCGCCCCCGGTGTCGCTTTCATCAAGTCGGTCATGCCCGGATTGTTGCCGCGTATCCGCTCGCGAAAGGTCTTCATTTGCGCCAAGAGATAATCATGGCTCTGCCCCGCGAGGCGCGGCACCGTGGCATCGCCCTGATATTGGCCGAGATGACAGCCGGTGCAGCCGATGGAGGTATTCGCCCGGTCGGCAATTGCGGTGTCGGCGTCGGATGCGGACTTTTGCCGGAGATCGGGCCACGGAAGCTTTGAGAAATATTCCGCGAGCGCCATCATGTCGTCGCGGCTGAGGTCCGCCACGACCGCCGACATGAACTCGTTCTTCCGCGCGCCCGATTTGAAATCGCGCAATTGCAGGTAGAGATAGCCCTGATGCTGCCCCCAGATGATCGGATAGGCCCGGTCGACGGGGACACCCTTCTCGCCATGGCAGGTGGCGCAAACCTGCGCCTTTTCCGCGATGGTTTGCTGTTGCGCCAGCGCCGGCGCGGCGGCCAGCACCAGCGCGACGAGCGGGAGGAGCATTTTTCGCATCATGGTCGACTCTGGTTGCCCGAAAAAGAACGGGACCGCAAGCGGTCCCGTTCCAACGTTCGCCCGCGGTGCGCCGCACCGCCGCAGTGGTTAGTCGCCGAGCGTGAAGGCGATGATGGCGTCGCCGCGCTTGTAGTTGAGCTGGACGTTGCCACCGGCCGCCACCACGACATATTGCTTGCCATCGACCGCGTAGGACGAGGGCGGCGCATTGACGCCGGCACCGGCGTAGAACTGCCAGAGCCGCGAACCCGACGCCGAATCATAGGCGGCGAACCGTCCGTTGCCCTCGCCGGTAAAGACCAAGCCGCCAGCCGTGGCAAGAATGCCGCCAATCATCGGTTCGGCGGTCTTGACCTGCCAGCGAATCTTGCCGGTGTTGTAATCGACCGCCGTTATGTTGCCCCACTGCTCCTCCGTCGGGATGACCGCGAAGGCGCCGCCGAGCCACAGCTTGCCATTGGGATAAGGCGCGCTGGCCACGGTGTAGGTCATCGGCTGATGCAGATTGATGGCATAAGCGAGGCCGAGATGCGGGTCCGTTGCCATCGGCGACCATTCGACACCGCCATTGGCGCCGGGCAGCATGCGGGTCCCGCCCGATGTCGGCAGCGCCCACATATTCTCTTGCGGCACCATCGCCTCGGAGAAGCGAATCTGGCTGCAGTCGCTGCGCTTGTTGATATAGACGTGGCCCGTCTTGCCCGCCTGCATCACCGCCGGAACGACATTGCCGTCCTTGTCCTTGGCGTTGACCAGCACGGTGGGGCTGACCGCGTCCAAATCCCACAAATCATGCGGGACATATTGGAAGTGGCAGACATACTTGCCAGTATCGAGATCGACCGATACCAGCGAGTCGGTATAGAGATTGTCGCCGGGCCGCGCCGCGCCGTCGAGATCGGGCGAGGGATTGCCGACGGCGAAGAAGATGCGCCGCGTCGCGAGATCGACCGACGGGTTCTGCCAGACGCCGCCGCCGAGATGCTTATAGAGATCGCCATGTTGCGGCGCGTTGGCCTTTTCGGTCGCGATATCGCGATGCAGATCGCGGCCGGTCGCATCCTTTTCGGCCCATACCCCCGTGGGGTTTTCGGGAATGGTATAAAAGGTCCAGAGCAGCTTGCCGTCCTTGGCATCGAATGCCTTCACGAAGCCGCGTATGCCGTATTCGCCGCCATTGGTCCCGACCAGGATTTTGCCATCGACCGCGGTCGGCGCCATGGTCTCGCTATAGCCATCCTCGGGATTGGCAATGTCGGACGACCATTTCACTTTGCCGGTCTTGGCGTCGAGGGCCACTAGCTTGGAATCCAGCGTCGCCAGATAGACATTGTCGCCATAGGCCGCGACGCCGCGATTGTTCGGGCCGCAGCAATAGGTCTGAATCGGACCGAGCTTCTGCTGATAGTGCCAAAGCTGCTCGCCGGTGCGCGCGTTCAGCGCATAGACATGATCGAACGAGGTGGTGACGTACATGATGCCGTTCACCACCAGCGGCGACGTCTCCATCGATTCTATCAGGTCGGTTTGGAAAATCCAGGCGGGTCGCAGCTTCGCGACATTGCCGCGATTGATCTGGCGGTTGGGATAGTAGCGCTGCTGCCAGTAATTTCCGTTGGTCAGAAGGAAATTATTGCCATCATGCCCGGCATTGTTGAGCATGTCCTGCGTTACCGTGTCCAAATTGCCGTAAAGCGTTGCGGACTTAATTTCATCCGCCGCAATGGCGCCCCCGCTTCCCCACAGGCTGATGGCGATCGCACCCGCGGTCATCGCGAGTTGTTTAAGCGTAACCATGCGTTCCTCCTCCGCTCAGTTTTGCTTGCAATGTTTTGGAATTTCTCCCGTTAAGGGTAAGCACCGTTCCCGGTTGCTGTCAACGAATCGACCGAAACCGAGAATGCCTAAATTTTAATCAGAGTGGATAGTAGTCCGCTGACGGATTTACGACGGGGCGGAGACCGCCTGGAGCGCTTCCTCGGCCGCCAGCCAGGCGGCCTCCGCTTGCTGGATTTGGGCAGCGAGTTCGGCGTGCCGCCGCATCGACCGGACGCGCTCGTTCGGGACAAGATTGGGACCCGCCAGATCCCTCTCGACCTTCTGGCGTTCGGCGGCGAGGCTCTGCATCGCGGTTTCGGCGTGGCGGGCGGCGCGGCGCAGCGGTTCGATATTCTTCGATCTTGGGCCCCGCCCGGGCCCTGCCTTGGCCTTTGCCGGCTCGGGCCGGTCGGTCGTGGCCGATCGGGCCGCGAGCATCGAGCGGCGATAATCCTCGAGGTCGCCGTCATAGGGCGTCACCTTGCCGTCGGCGACCAGCCATAGCCGATCCATGGTCAATTCCAGCAAATACCAATCGTGGCTAATGAGGATGACGGCACCCGAAAATTCGTTGATCGCGGTCGCCAGCGCCGCGCGGCTGTCGATATCGAGATGGTTGGTCGGCTCGTCGAAGATCATCAACGGCGGCGCGTTATGGGTGATGAGCGCGAAATTGAGCCGTGCCCGCTCGCCGCCGGATAACGCCTTGACCTTGACGAAGGCTTTGTCCTGACCGAAGCCGAACCGGCCGAGCCGTGCCCGCACCGCCATCGGCGGCGCCTTCGGCATCAGGCGCGCCAGATGATCGAATGCCGTCTCTTCCGGCTCCATGTCTTCGATCTGATGCTGGGCGAAAAAGCCGATATCGAGCTTCGGCGAGCGGTGCTGGCGTCCCGCTTGCAGCGCCAGCCTTCCCGCGAACAATTTCGCCAAGGTCGATTTGCCGTTACCATTGGCGCCGAGCAGCGCGATCCGATCATCGGGGTCGAGCCGGAGATCGAGGCCGCTTAGCACCGCGCGGTCCGGCTCATAGCCGACCGAGCCGTGCTCGATGCTGATCAGCGGCGGGCGCAGCTCGGCGGGTTCAGGAAAATCGAAGCTCATGGTCGGATCGTTCTGAAGCACCGCCACCGGCGTCATCTTGGCCAGCATCTTGACCCGGCTCTGCGCCTGGCGCGCCTTGCTCGCCTTGGCACGGAAGCGATCGACGAAAGCCTGAAGATGCTCGCGCCGTGCCTCCTGTTTCGCGGCCTCGGCCTTGGTTTGCTCCATGCGCAACGCGCGGCGCTGCTCAAACGTGTCATAGCCGCCGGCATAGAGGGTGAGCTTGAGCTGGTCGAGATGCAGGATGTGGTCGGGCACCGCGTTCAGCAGCCGGCGGTCGTGGCTGACGATCAGCAGCGTATGCGGGTAACCCTGTAGATAATTTTCGAGCCAAGCGGTGGCTTCGAGGTCGAGATGATTGGTCGGCTCGTCGAGCAGCAGCAGCTCAGGCTCGCTGAACAGGACCGCCGACAGCGCGACGCGCATGCGCCAGCCGCCGGAAAAACTCGACAGCGGCCGGTGCTGCATCGCCTCATCGAACCCCAGCCCGGCCAGGATGGCGGCGGCGCGCGCCGGCGCGGCATAGGCGTCGATCATCGTCAGCCGGTCATGGACGTGGGCCAGCCGGTCCGGATCGGACGCGGTCTCGGCCTCGATCATCAGGGCCGCGCGCTCGGCGTCGGCCTCCAGCACCAGGTCGATCGGCGTCTTGTCGCCGCCGGGCGCTTCCTGGGCGACGATGCCGATGCGGTCGCCGGACTGCGTCTCGATGGCGCCGGCATCGGGCTGCAATTCGCCGAGGATCAAGTCGAGCAGGGTCGATTTTCCGGTGCCGTTGCGGCCCACCAGCCCAACCTTCCAGCCATCGGGAATCCGTGCCGAGGCGCCTTCCAACAGGGTCCGGCCCGCGACGCGGTAGGTCAGATCAGTGATTGTCAGCATGGCGTGAGATTATCTGGTGAAGGGCAAGGCGGGATGCCGATGATTCTCGCGACGTTCAATGATATTCTCGATCATGTGGCAAAAATCATCTGGGACAAGAAGCGCAATCCAACGCATCACGTCAGCGACCGGTTGGGGATCGAACGCTGGCAATTGGGCGCCGCGATACACAAAATCAAGGGGTCCCGCAATCTTGGTCCCGCGGACCGCGTTGTGATTTACGACGATGGAGCGGTGAGGGATGAGAATGGTGAGCCAATCGGGAGCATCCATGATGAAATATAACGCGAACGATACGCTAAAAACCTTCGCGACGTTCCGAGTGGCCGGGGACCGGCTGGCGCCAGACGAGATCACTGAAATTATCTCGTTCCAGCCAACGCTGGCCTATGCAAAGGGTCAACAATATTCACGAGGACCGGACCGCGCTACGCTGACCGGCAAGACCGGCGTTTGGTTCTTCGCGACCGACAAGGTGATCGCCAGCAACGAATTCGACGACCACCTAAGCTTTATCGTCAATCTGCTGATCACTCCCCGCAACAAATTCGTCCCCCTGGTGAAGCTCCGCGACTTGATCAAGCGAAAGCAATTCGAGGCGCATGTCAGTTGTTTTTGGTTCGGGCGCTCGGGTGCGAAAAAACCATCTCTTCCAAATTCCCTAAAAGATTTTTTCGGTCTGATTCCGGCCGATATTGAAATCGACTTCGACACGGAGGAAGCCAAATCCAGACGCGTGGCATGATTGCCTTCCCTATTTCGCGGACGCGAACAGGCGTTTCACTGTCGCCGACAGACGGTGGCGGGCTTGCTCGCGCCGCACCACGCTTTCGTCCCGCACCCAGTTAAGCTGAACCACCCGGCGCGGGCCGCTGGCCGGGGCATGGCCGTGCCAGGAATGGGGTGTCACGGTGAAGGCCAGCAGCGTTCCGGCGTCGGGCGGGACCTCGGCCGCCATATCGTCGAGATTATCTGCCGAGCGCAGGAGACGCAGCCGCCCGCCCGGCGCCTCCCAGGCTTCATTCATATAGATCAGCACCGTGGCGAGCTTGGTCTTGCTATCGGCATGGATCTGACCATCGCTGTCGCGCGCCTGGCCGCGCACGGTGATCATGGTCGGCCGGCCAGCCAGATCGATGCCGAGCTTGCCGGCCACGGCGTCGCGAAAGGCCGGCCCTTCCAATTCCTTCAGGAAGCCAGCGAACGCCGCACCGAAATTCAGCGACCCGGTGGGAAAGCTGCCGGCCTTCTCGATGTGGGGAAAATCTTCGGACAGCGCCGCGCGCGCGCCGGCGGCGACGCATCCCGGCACCACGAAGTAGGGAAAGGGGTCGGTTTCGAGCGGCGCCTGCCGCACCCGCTCAAGATCGAGGAAATTCATGCGCGGACAATAAGGCCGGCCCGCACCCATCTCAAGCCGCGCCTTGTCGCGGCACGCGGGAACCGGCATGCTCATCCCCGGCCATCACAAGCGAGGGGGGCGTGCCGTGATCAAATCCTGGATCTTCGAGTTCTTTCCGGCACCACACCAATTGGCCGAGCATTTCGACCCCGCCGCCTCCGCCAAGTATTTCAATGCCTACCTCGATCTGTGGGCAAGCGCCGAGCCCGCGGGCTTCGACGGCATCTTTTTCAGCGAACATCATTTCGGCGTCGCCTATTCGCCCTCGCCCAACCTGTTGATCGCCAACATGGCGCTGCGCACCAAAAAAATCCGCCTCGGCGTGATGGGCATGGTGGCGCCCTATCATCAGCCATGGCGACTCGTGGAGGAGATCGGCATGCTCGATCATCTCACCGGCGGACGGCTCGAGATCGGCACCGCGGCAGGTATCCCGAACGAGATGGAACATGTCGGCATCACCCCCGACGAAGCGCGCGCCCGCAACGACGAGGCGCTGGATATCATCGACGCGGCGCTTGCCCAGCCGGTGATTTCGCATCACGGCAAATACTGGAATTTCGACAATCTCCGCCTGGTGCCGCGCACGCTACAACAGCCGGCGCCGAAATGGGTAACGGTGGTCAGTGTCGCCTCGGCCCGCAAGGCGGCGCGGCGCGGCGCCAAGATTTGCACCGGCTTTCATCCCTTGGGCAAGATCGTCGAGATATTCGACGCCTATCGCGACGAGGCCGACAAAGTCGGGCATAAAGTCGGCCCAGACGATCTGTGCATCCGCCGGCAGGTGACGATCCTGGACGATGATCGCGAGGCCGAGGCGGCCCTTGCCATTCGCCGCAAGGAATTTCGTAATTTCATCCAGCTCGATCCGCGCGTCGATCTGCCGGGCCGGCCGGCGGTACTCGATACGCCGTCAGCGCACGCCTTTTCAATCGGCGATGACGAATTCATCGCCGGCACCCCGGCGAAGGTGGCGGAGCAGATCATCACGCAATGCCGCGGCGCCGGCGCCGGCCATTTCGCGGCGATTTTCGACCGTTCCGCCTCGCCGGAGCGGCTGGGCGACTGGTATCGCGATTTCGGCGCGACCACGATTCCCGTCCTGCGGGAGGCCCACGTCTAGTCTTATAGATCGAGCACGTCGAGCACGCCGGGGACCGCCTGCACCTGTCCTCGGATGCCGGGGCCGATCTTGAAGCCGCCAGGCAGCACGATTTCGACCTCGCGCGCCGGGGGCACCGGCACGACGAAGGAGACGCGACCCTTGCCGCCGATCTCCTTCGCCATCAGCTTCGCCAGCATCGGCACCGCCTGCTCGTCGCCGAGACGGATGCGCAGCCCGGCGGCGGCATGCTCGACCGCCTTGTCAAGCGATTCGACCGATTGCGCGGTGATGCGCAGATTATCGTCGTCCTCGCGCACATCGACGGTGAGCAGCAGCGGCGAGCCTGACTCGAGGAACGGCCGCGCGGCGCTCAGCTGTTCGGCGAACAGCGTCGCCTCGAACATGCCGCTCTGGTCGGAGAGCTGGACGAAGGCGAAGCGATTGCCGCGCGCGGAATTGCGCTCCTTCTTGCCGACCACGACGCCGGCGATCTTGAAGCGCGTCGAGCCGCCCGCCGCGACGCGCGCCGCGAGATCCACCGCCTTCACGACGCCGAGCCGCTCCAGGCTCTTGCCATAAGCCTGCAGCGGATGGCTCGACAGATAGAAGCCGATGGCGTCGAATTCCTGTTGCAGCTTTTCGACCGGAAGCCAGTCCGCCGCTGGCGGCAGCGTCAGGCCACCCACGATATTTGCCATGTTGTCGCCGAAAAGATTGACCTGCTTGGTGACACGCTCCTCGGTCGCCGCGGCGGCGTGGTGCAGCAGGAATTCGGTGGCGCCGAAGGTCTGGGCGCGATTGCGATTCAATGAATCGAACGCCCCCGCCTTGGCGAGGCTCTCAAACTGGCGCTTGTTGAAGCTCTTGACGTCGAGGCGTTGGGCGAAGTCGAACATATCCTTGTACGGACCGTTGGCGGTGCGCTCGGCGACGAGTTGGCTCATTGCCTGGGCGCCCACCCCCTTCACCGCCGCCAGCGCATAGCGGATCGCGGCCCCTTCAACCAACTCCTCGACGGCGAATCCGACATCGGAACGATTGATATCAGGCGGCAGCAGCTTGATGCCTAGCCGATCGCACTCCTGGCGAAAGACATTGAGCTTATCGGTATTGCCGATGCAGTAGGTCATGAACGCGGCAACGTATTCGACTGGGTAATTCGCCTTGAAATAGGCGGTCTGATACGCGATCAGCGCGTAGGCGGCGGCGTGGCTTTTGTTGAAGCCATAGCCGGCGAATTTCTCGACCTGCCCGAAGACGTGCTCGGCGACGCGGTCCGACACCCCGTTGGCCTTGGCGCCGTTGAGGAAGGCGGCGCGCTGCGCGTCCATCTCCGCCTTGATCTTCTTGCCCATGGCGCGGCGCAAGAGATCGGCGCCGCCCAGCGAATAGCCCGACAGCACCTGGGCGATCTGCATCACCTGTTCCTGATAGACCATGATGCCGTGGGTCTCGGCCAGGATCGGCTCCAGCGAGGCGTGGAGGTAGTCGGGCTGCTCCTGCCCGTGCTTCACCGCGATATAGCGCGGGATGTTTTCCATCGGCCCCGGACGATAAAGCGCGACCACCGCGATGATGTCCTCGAAGCGATCGGGGCGCAGCTTCTTCAGCATGTCGCGCATGCCCGCGCCTTCCAGTTGGAACACGCCGACCGTATCGCCCTTCTGCATCAATTCGTAGGAGGCGCGGTCGTCGAGGGGCAGCTTGTTGAGATCGAGCTCGATGCCGCGCCGCTTCAACAATTCGACCGCGCGCACCAGGATGGTCAACGTGGTGAGGCCGAGGAAATCGAACTTCACCAATCCCGCCGTCTCGACATATTTGAGATTGAATTGCGTCGCCGGCAGAGTCGAGCGCGGGTCGCGATAGAGCGGCACCAGTTCCTGCAACGGCCGGTCGCCGATCACCACGCCGGCGGCATGCGTCGAGGCGTGGCGGTAGAGACCCTCCAGTTTGATCGCAATTTCGACGAGATGCGCGACCTGCTCGTCGCTGTCGATCATCTGCTGCAACAGCGGCTCGCCGTCGATTGCCTGGCGCAGCTTGACCGGCGCGGCCGGATTGTTCGGCACCAGCTTGCACAGCCGATCGACCTGGCCATAAGGCATTTCCAGCACACGGCCGACATCGCGCAGGGCGGCGCGCGCCTGAAGCGTCCCGAAGGTGATGATCTGCGCGACGCGATCGGCGCCGTATTTCTCTTGAACGTGCCGGATCACCTCGTCGCGGCGGTCCTGGCAGAAATCGATGTCGAAGTCCGGCATCGACACGCGTTCGGGATTGAGGAATCGCTCAAACAGCAGGCCGAAGCGCAGAGGATCGAGATCGGTGATGGTCAGCGACCACGCCACCACCGACCCGGCGCCCGAACCGCGCCCCGGCCCCACCGGGATGCCTTGGTTCTTCGCCCATTGAATGAATTCGGCGACGATCAGGAAGTACCCGGCGAAGCCCATCTTCTCGATGACGCCGAGCTCGAAATCGAGCCGCTCGCGATAGGGCCGCGCCGCCTCCGCCCGTTCCGCCTCGCCCATCTCGGCGGGATAGACCTGTTCGTCGAGACGCCGCGCCAATCCGGCGGCGGCGGCGGCGCGCAATGCTTGTTTCTCGTCGCCGGTCTCGGTCGGGAACGGCGGCAGGATCGGCGCGCGCGGCTCCGGCATGAAGGCGCAGCGCTGGGCGATGACGAGGGTGTTGTCGCATGCCTCGGGCAGGTCGGCGAACAGCACGCGCATTTCGGCCGGGGTCTTGAAATAATGCTCGCCCGTCAGCTTACGCCGATTGGTATTGCCGACGGTCGTCCCCTCGGCGATGCACAGCAGCACATCATGGGCCTCGGAAAAATCCGGCTCGTCGAAATAGACATCGTTGGTCGCCACCAGCGGCAGGTTCTGCGCATAGGCAAGATCGATCAGCGCGGTCTCGATGCGATCTTCGTCGGCCATGCCATGGCGCATCAATTCGACATAGAGCCGATCCGGAAACATCGCGGCGAGGCGCGCCAGCATTTCGGCGGCGGCATCCGCCTGACCCTCGTTCAGCAGCTGCCCGACCGGCCCCCCGGTCCCGCCCGTGAGGACGATCAGCCCATCGCCATGCCGGGCGAGACGGTCGAGATCGATCTGCGGTGCCTCGGTGCCGTCGCCCTCGAGAAATGACGCGCTGACTAGCGTCAGCAGATTGCGATAGCCGGCCTGATCCTGAACCAGCAGCACCAGCGGCTCCGGCGCCAGCGGCTTGCCGAGGCGTCCGCGTCCGTCATGATCGGCGCTGCGAATGGCGAGTTCGCATCCGATGATCGGCTGCACCCCGTCATCGCGCGCCGCCATCGCGAATTCGAGCGCGCCGAAGAGATTGCCGGTGTCGGTCATCGCCAGCGCCGGCATGCGGTGCAACTTGCACAGCGCGGTCAGGTGCTTGACCTTGATCGCGCCCTTCGACAGCGAATAGGCGGAATGGCTATGGAGATGGACGAAATCGGCGTGGTTCACAGCCATCAGACCTTGCGCTCGATCACTAGCCCGTCCTCCAGCACCAGCACCCGGTCGAGGCGGCGCGCCAAATCGAGATTGTGGGTCGCGATCAGCGCCGCCAACCCGGTGCCACGTACGATATCGAGCAGCGCCTTGGTGACGCCGGCGGCGGTTTGCTGATCGAGATTGCCGGTCGGCTCGTCGCCCAGCATCACGCGCGGCGCATTGGCGAGGGCGCGCACGATGGCGACGCGCTGTTGCTCGCCGCCGGACAGCCGAGCCGGCCGGTGGCTGGCGCGCGGCGTCAGCCCGACCATCGCCAATAACTCCATCGCGCGGCGCCGCGCCTCCGCCTTGGCGATGCCGGCGATCATCTGCGGCAGCATGACATTTTCCAGCGCGGAAAATTCCGGCAGCAGGTGATGGAATTGATAGACGAAACCCAGATGCTTGCGCCGCAACGCCGTCCGCTCGCTATCGCCGAGGCCGCCGCATGGCGTCCCATCCACCAACACCTCGCCGCCGTCCGGTCGCTCCAACAGGCCAGCGGTATGGAGCAGCGTCGATTTACCGGCGCCCGACGGGCCGACCAGCGCCACGATCTCGCCCTGGCGCAGCACCAGATCGGCATGGCGCAGCACGTCGAGATTATTACCGCCCTGGCGGTAGGTTCGGGTCACCTGGCGCAGTTCGAGCGCGGGCGCCCGATCATTCATGACCATCACTCATAGCGCAGCGCCTCGACCGGATCGAGGCGTGCCGCGCGCCAGGACGGATAGAGCGTGGCAAGGAACGATAGCGCGAACGCTAGGCCCACCACGGTCGCGACGTCCGAGGCATAAACCTGCGCCGGAATCTGCGTGAAGAAATAAATCTCCGCCGAGAACAGATTGACGCCGATCACGCTCTGCACGAACTGGCGGATCGCCTCGATATGCAGCGCGAATTCGGTGCCGATGACGAAGCCGAGGAAGGTGCCGACCACCCCGATCGAGGCGCCGCTGAGGATGAAGATGCGCAAGATCATCCCGCGCGTCGCGCCCATGGTGCGCAGGATGGCGATATCGCGCCCCTTATCCTTCACCATCATGATCATGCCCGAAATGATATTGAATGCCGCCACCAGGATGATCAGCATCAGGATCAGGAACATGACGTTGCGCTCAATCTCGATGGCGTTGATGTAGCTCGCCTGGCTCTGACGCCAATCGACAATGCGCGCGGACGGACCGATGACATTGCCGATGGCCGCGCGGACGGCATCGAGCTGATCCGGGTCGCGGGCGAAGATTTCAATGCTGGTGACGCCCGTGCCGGTGTTGAAGAACAGCTGCGCGGCGGCCAGCGGCATCAGGATCATGTTGTTGTCGTACTGATACATGCCGAGATCGAACACGCCGGCGACGTGATAGCTCTTGATCCGCGGCATGGTGCCGAAGGCGGTGGCATTGCCGTTGGGCGAGACCAGCGTCACCTGCTCGCCCGGCGTGATGCCGAGCCGAGCCGCCAGCCGATTGCCAAGAATGACGTCGTCATCTTGGAATTTCGCCAGCACGCCCGGTTGGACGCTGTGCGCGAGCAGCGGCTGCTGGGCGATATCCTCGGCGCGCAAGCCGCGCACCAGCACGCCGGTCGATGCCCGGTTGGTGCTGGCCAGCACCTGACCTTCGACCTGCGGGCGCGCCGCGACGACGTTCGGCACGGCGCGGATTCGCTTGTCCAACGTCTCGAAATCGCCGAGCGGGCCGGCCGATGACATGACCGACAGATGCCCCTCAATGCCCAGGATGTGGTTGACGAATTCGACCCGGAATCCGTTCATCACGGACATCACGATGATCAGCGTCGCGACGCCGAGCGTGATGCCGAGCAGCGAAAAAATCGCGATCACCGAGATGAATCCCTCGGCCCGCCGCGCCCGCAGATAGCGAAACGCGACCATGCGCTCGAAGCTGCCGAATATCATGGCGCGGCCTTGAGCCGGTTGATCGCCGCCTCGGCGGTCATTTCCTCGCGCTGGCCGGTGCCGCGGTTCTTGACCTCGACCACGCCCTTCTGCAAACCGCGCGGGCCGACGACCACCTGCCAAGGTAGGCCGATCAAATCCATGCCTGCGAATTTGGTGCCGGCCGATTCCGCCCGGTCATCATAGAGCGTGTCGATACCGGCGTTGTTCATTGTGGCATAGAGCGAGTCGGCGGCATCGACACAGGCGGCGTCGCCGGCCCGCAGGTTGATCAGCCCGGCCTCGAACGGCGCGACGCCGGCGGGCCAGATGATGCCGGCATCGTCGTTGCTGGCCTCGATAATGGCGCCCACGAGACGCGATACGCCGATGCCGTAGCAGCCCATTTCGGGAACGATCTTTTCGCCCGCCGGGCCGACCACGGTCGCATTCATCGCCGCCGAATATTTGTTGCCGAGGAAGAATATCTGCCCAACCTCGATACCGCGCGCCGCCAGCAGGCGTTCGGCCGGCACCGGACAATTGGCGGCATCGTGCTTTTCCTCGGTCGCGGCATAAAGGCTGGTCCAGCGCCGGAAGAACGGCTCCAGATCGTCCTCATAGGTGACGTCGGTCGAGAGCACATCGGTCTCGAGCCAAGCGCTGTCGCAATAGACCTGCGACTCGCCGGTGTCCGCCAGGATGATGAATTCATGACTGAGATCGCCGCCGATCGGCCCGGTATCGGCGCGCATCGGGATCGCCTTCAATCCCATCCGGGCGAAGGTGCGCAGATAAGCCAGGAACATCTTATTGTAGGAGCGCCGCGCGCCCGCGAGATCGAGATCGAAGGAATAGGCATCCTTCATCAGGAATTCGCGCCCGCGCATCACGCCGAAGCGCGGGCGGACCTCGTCGCGGAATTTCCATTGGATGTGGTAGAGGTTCTTCGGCAGATCGCGATAGGTCTTGATGTTGTGACGGAAAATATCTGTGATCAGTTCCTCGTTGGTGGGACCGTAGAGCATATCGCGCTGGTGGCGGTCGACGATGCGCAGCATCTCCTCGCCGTAATCATCATAGCGGCCGCTCTCGCGCCACAGCTCGGCGGGCTGCACCGTGGGCATTAGCAATTCCTGGGCCCCGGCGGCGTCTTGCTCGGCGCGCACGATGCCCTCGATCTTCCGCAGCACGCGCAGGCCAAGCGGCAACCATGAGTAGATACCGGCACTCGATTGACGAACCATGCCGGCGCGAAGCATCAGCCGATGCGACACGATTTGTGCTTCCGCCGGATTTTCCCGCAGAAGCGGCAAGAAATAGTGCGATAGCCGCATAAAACCTCACCCGAGGACGAAGTGCGGAATGTAGGAAACGCCACCCTGCCTGTCCATCATCGGTGATGGCGCGTTCTCTGTTATTTCGTTTAGTTTAATCGAAGGCCCAACTGTGAAATTTTCGTCAAAAATAAGACCCTTCCGCATAATTTCTAATGACGGGAGCCATCGTCTTGGATATATTCCGAGATCTGGATGGTTGCGAGTTATGAAGATCACCAGGGCCCAAGTTTGGGGAGGGAACCGCAAGCGGATCTTTGGGGGGCCGCTTGCGATAGGATAGAGATCAGGCAAAGGGCAAGACCAATCATTGGCCTTGCTCTTTGGCTTTAACAACGTAACTTAATTACCCGAAAACGCTATTGTTTATTCGCTCGCATCCAGGCGGGTTGCAGCCGCGCGATCTTGGCGTGGATCGGACAATCCGCCTCGTGCGCGCCCGGCAGATAGCCGAGGCTCATCAGAAATTCATTCACGATCTCGCCGCCGGTAAAGCGGAAGTTCTGCTTGAATAGCTTAACCCAACCCGCTTTATCCAAAGGATGATTGGCATCTAGCCAACCCGCGAAGCCGTCATGCTCGTCGCGGATTTTTTGCAGTCGCCGAGCATTCTCGATGGCGGCGTCGATTTTCAGCCGGTTGCGGATGATGCCGGCATCCCCCAGTAGCCGTTCGACATCCTTGGCCTGGTACGCGGCGACTCGATCGATATCAAAGCCGTCGAACGCGGCTCTGAACGCGTCCCGCTTCTTGAGAATGGTCAGCCAGGAAAGGCCGGCCTGGTTGATTTCCAGCACCAGCCGCTCGAACAGCACCGAATCGTCCCGCGAGGGGAAACCATATTCGGTATCGTGATAGGGGCCGTGGAACGGATGCCCCGGCGCCGCCGCGCAATAGCTCGCCGCCAACTCGCTCAAGCCCCCCGAAAACTGATCCAGTGCGACCGCACGACCAGAAAGATGATCAGCCAGATGATGGCGGCGACCAATGTGGTAATGCCCGCCTTCATGACGAGGCGCGGCCGCGCCGGCGCGCTTTCCGCCTGCCCCGGCACGAATTGTTCGGACGGGCGCACGCCCCAGGGCAGGACGGCGAAGATCACCACCCACCACACCAAGACGTAGACGACGATGCCCTCGGCCCAATTCATTGCTGTCCGCTTCTATACGCGCACCAAATGGATTTCCGTCACCGGCCGCTTGCCGCACCATGCCTTCAGCGAGCGCCTTAGCGCGAGCCGCGTGGTCTCGCGCACCGTGTCGTCGTCCCGCCGGTCATGGGTCGATAATTTCTGCAGTTCTTCCGCGATCCGATCGCTCAATCGGACGCCGAGATCGTCGGACTCGTCCCCCAACCCGTGCACCGTGACCTGCGGCGGCGCCTTGAGCTTGCCGTCGCGATCCATCACGAGCGACGCCAAAGCGGCACCATTCAGTACCAGCCGTGCGCGGCTTTTCAGCGCCTCGCTCGACGCGGCGATGAGTTGCGTCCCATCGACCACCAGTCGCCCGGTCGGCACCTCGCCGATCGGCGCGGCCGGGCCCGGTGCCAGCCTGATCATCTCGCCGTTGCGGGTGACGATGGTCTGCGGCACCTGGCATTGCTCGGCGAGCCTCGCCTGCGCCATGAGGTGCCGCGTCTCGCCATGCACCGGCACGGCGATGCGCGGCCGCACCGTCTGGTACATGCGCGTCAGCTCGTCCTGGGCCGGATGGCCGGAGACATGGATCGGCGCGTCATGCTCGGTGACGATCTCGACGCCGAGGCCGGCCAGCTTGTTCTGCAGCCGCCCGATGGACCGCTCGTTCCCCGGAATGATGCGCGAGGAGAAGATCACGCGATCGCCCTCCTCCAGCACGATGTGCGGATGGTCGTCGTCGGCGATGCGCGCCAGCGCCGAGCGCGGTTCGCCCTGGCTGCCGGTACAGATCAGCAGCACCTTGTCGCGCGGCAGGAATGCGGCTTCCTCGTCGGTGATGAACGGCGCCACGCCTTCGAGATAGCCGGTCTCGCGCGCCGCATGCTCGATGCGCCATAGCGAGCGGCCGACCAGCGCGACATGCCGGTCATGGGCGGCGGCGGCGGCGGCGGCCGAGGCGACGCGCGCGACATTGGAAGCGAAGCACGCGATCACCGCGCGCTGCTCGCAGCGCCCGACCAGGTCAATCAGCGTGCGCCGGACATCCGCTTCCGACCCCGATTCACCGGGCCGCAAGGCGTTGGTGGAATCGCAGATCATGGCCAGCACGCCGTCATCGCCCAGGCGCCGCAGCGCCGCCATGTCGCTGACCTCGCCCTCCAGCGGCTCGGGGTCGAATTTCCAATCGCCGGTATGCAGTACCGTGCCAAGCGGCGTGCGCAGCACCACCGCATTCGGCTCCGGGATCGAATGGGTCAGCGTAATCAGCTCAATATCGAAGGGCCCGACCTGGAAGCGGCCGGACATCGGAATGATGGCGATCTTGACCTCGCGGTCGAGTCCCGCCTCGATCAGCTTTTGCTTGAGGACGGCCGCGGTGAAGGGTGTCGCATAGACCGGACACCGCAGGCGCCGCCACAGATGCGGGATGGCGCCAATATGATCCTCATGCGCGTGAGTCGCGACCAGCCCTACCAGGTCATGCGCGCGATCGGCGATGAAGCCCGGGTCGGGCATCACCACATCGACGCCCGGCATGGTGTCATCGGCGAAGGTGATGCCGCAATCGACCATCAGCCACTTGCCGGCATAGCCGTAGAGCGAGAGGTTCATGCCGATCTCGCCGACGCCGCCCAGCGCCAGAAACACCAGCTCGTCGGGACGGTTGGCGAGCAACATTGGCGAATTTTTCATGTCGCGCGATTCAATTCATAGACGAGGCGCAACCCCCACAGCGATAGCGTCGGATCGACGGTGCCGATGGCCGGGGTCGAGCCCTCGAACAGCGGCGCGAGGCCGCCCGTCGTCACGGTCCGCATCGGCTGGCCGAACTCCTCGGCGATGCGCGTGACCAGCCCCTCGATCAACCCGACATAACCCCAATAGATACCCGATTGCATGTGGCTGACCGTGTCCTTGCCGATGACGCGAGCCGGGCGGCGGATGCGCACGCTGGGCAGTTTCGCCGCCGCCATCGCCAGCGCCGCCAGAGACAAGTTGATGCCCGGCGCGATGGCGCCACCGGCGTAATTGCCGTCGCCATCCACCACGTCGAAGGTGGTGGCGGTGCCGAAATCCACCACGATCAGCGGCCCGCGATAGCGATCATGCGCCGCGACGGTGTTGATGAGCCGGTCGGCGCCGACCTCTTCGGGCCGGTCCACCAGCGCGCGCGTCCCCAGCTTCACGTTTTTGTCGCCGACGATCAGCGGATCGGTCTTGCAGTAATTGCGGCACAGCGTAACCAGGTTGAAGTCGATGTCGGGCACGACGCTGGCGATGATCGCGCCATCGACATCGCCGCGCGACAGGCCGTTCAGGGCCAGCAGATGGTCGAGCCAGACGACATATTCGTCGGCGGTGCGGCGCGCCTCGGTCGCAATGCGCCAACTGCCCTTCAGGGCAAGACCAAGCCATAGCGCGAATACGGTGTTGGTATTGTTGGCGTTGATGGCGAGCAGCATGGCAGCCTCTTCACGCGGCGGGAAAGACCGCGCCCGCCGAGATATGGCGCCTGCCGTCGGCATTTTCGAGTACCAGCGCACCCGACGCGTCGAGATCGACGAAGCGGCCGCGCGTTTCGGTATGGGCGTAGCGCACGCGAATCTCGCCGCCCAGCCCGTCCGCCCGGTCCAGCCAGGCGTCGCGCAGCGGCGCGAAACCGTTCGCCCGCCAGGCCCCGTGCCAATGGAGGAAGCGCGCGCAGAGCGCCTCTAATACCGCACCCGGCGACGAGGGCGCGGCGCCCAGCGCGGCCAGTGATGTTGCCGGGATTTCGGTATCGGCGGGGTATGACGCGATATTGACGCCGATACCGATCACCAGCCAGGCGACGCTTGCGCCGGCTGCCTCGGATTCCAGCAGGATACCCGCGATCTTCCGGCCCCCGACCAGGACGTCGTTCGGCCATTTGCAGCGCGGCTGGAGCGGCCGGGGGACGATATCGCACACCGCCAGCGCCGCCGCGAAGCTCAGCAGCGCGACCTCGGCGGCCGGCCGGTCCGGCCGCAACAGGATCGAGCAATAGAGATTGCCGGGCGGGGATTGCCACGCCCTGCCCTGGCGCCCATGCCCGGCGGTCTGGCGGTCGGCCCAAATGACCAGGCCGTCGCGCGCCCCGCCGGCGGCCTGGCGTTTCGCCTCGTCGTTGGTGCTGTCGATCTCGGCGAAATGCCGCGACGAATAAAACGGTGGCAGCGCGGAAAGCTGATTCATCCGGGAAACAGGACCGCGCTTGCCGCCTCGGCGCCCGATACGATCGGCGCGGAATAGAGGAAGAAGAACATGATGACGATGCTGGCGATGACCAGCACCGTCTTGACCTCGGCCCCCATCCGGTCGAAGCCGCTATTGGTGGCCGGCTCGTCGAAATACATCACCTTGACGATGCGGACATAGTAGTAGGCGCCGATCACGCTGGTGACGACACCGATCACCGCCAGCACGTTGAGGCCGGAATCGATCGCCGCCATGAAGATGTAGAGTTTGGCGAAGAAGCCCGCCAGCGGCGGAATGCCCGCCAGCGAGAACATGAAAATGCCAAGCGCCAGCGCCATTGCCGGCTGGGTGCGCGACAGGCCGGCGAGATCGTCGATACCCTCCACCAGTTTGCCCTGGCGCCGCATCGACAGGATCACCGCGAAGGTGCCGAGATTCATGAAGAGGTAGATGGTGAGATAGATCAGGATGCCGCGCACCCCGATGGCATTGCCCGCGGCCAAGCCGATCAGCGCATAACCCACATGGCCGATGGAACTGTAGGCCATCAGGCGCTTGATGTTGCGCTGATTGATGGCGGCGAGCGCGCCGAGAACCATCGAGGCGACCGAGATCGCCCAGATCACCTGACGCCATTCGAACAGCATGCCGTGGAACGGCCCGACCATGACGCGCACGAAGAGGGCCATCGCCGCGATCTTGGGCGCCATCGAGAAGAAGGCGGTCACCGGCGTGGGCGCGCCCTCATAAACATCGGGGGTCCACATGTGGAACGGCACCGCGGAAACCTTGAAGGCAAGGCCGACGATCAGGAATACCATGCCGATGACCAGGCCGATATTGGCCGCGCCGTGGCCGTTCAGATGCAGGGCCAGCATGTCGAAGTTGGTGCTGCCCGTGAAGCCATAGATCATGGAGATGCCGAACAGCATCAGGCCGGAGGCGAGCGCGCCCAGGACGAAATATTTGAGGCCGGCCTCGCTCGACCGCAGGGAATCGCGGTCGAAGCTGGCGACGATATAGAGTGCGAGGGATTGCAGTTCGAGACCGACATAAAGCGCCAGCAGATCGTTGGCGGAAATCATCATCAGCATGCCGGTGGTGGTCAGCAGGATCAGCACCGGAAACTCGAACCGCGCGATGTGCTCGCGCTCGTTGTAGCGGATCGACAGCACGATCGAGAAAGCCGACCCGACCAGCACCAGGATCTTGGCGAAAATCGCATAGCCGTCGGTCACGAACAGGCCGGCGAAGGTGACGTGGCGCACGCCGCTTTGGGCGCCGACCATGAAGATGGCGACGATACAGACGATGACGGCGAGCCAGGAGACTTCCTTGGCGGCGCGGGCCTCGCCCTGGAACACCCCCAGCAGCAGCAGCGCCATCGCCGACACGGCAAGGAAAATCTCCGGCAGCGCCGACAGGAAATTGGGCAGGGGTTCAATGGGCATGATCAGCGCCGCGCCAGGCTGGTGTGGGGCATGGCTTGGCGCGACGCCTCAAGATGCTGCACGATGTGGGAAATGGCCGGTTGCATTGGGCGGAGGAAGCTGGACGGATAAATGCCCATCCAGATCACGATCGCGATCATCGGCGCGAACACCACCATCTCGCGCCAGTTCAAATCCAGCATGGCCCGGACGTCGTCGCGCGTGATGGTGCCGAACACGACCCGCCGATAGAGATAGAGCATATAGACCGCGCTGAGGATCAGCCCGCTGGTCGCGAAGAACGCGACCCAGGTATTGATCTTGAAGGCCCCGATCAGCGCCAGGAATTCGCCGATGAAGCCGCTGGTGCCCGGCAGGCCGACCGATGCCAGCATGAACACCATGAAGACGAAGGCATATTTCGGCATGTTGTGGACCAGCCCGCCATAGCGCGAAATCTCGCGCGTATGCAGCCGGTCATAGATCACGCCGACGCACAGGAACAAGGCGGCCGAGACGATGCCGTGGCTCAGCATCTGGAACATCGCGCCCTGCAGCCCTTCCGGCGTGCCGGTAAAAATGCCGATGGTGACAAAGCCCATATGCGCCACGGAGGAATAGGCGATCAGCTTCTTCATGTCCTGCTGCGCCAGCGCCACCAGCGACGTGTAGACGATGGCGACCGCGCTCAACGTGTAGACCAGTGGCGCGAACATCGACGAGGCATCTGGCAGCATCGGCAGCGAAAAGCGGATGAAGCCATAGCCGCCCATCTTCAGCAGCACCCCCGCCAGAATGACCGACCCGGCGGTCGGCGCCTCGACATGCGCGTCGGGCAGCCAGGTATGCACCGGCCACATCGGCACCTTCACGGCGAACGAGGCGAAGAAGGCAAGCCACAGCCAGGTTTGAACGGCCGGCGGAAAATTGAAATTGAGCACCGTGACAATGTCGGTACTGCCGGTCTCGAAATAGATGGCGAGGATCGCCAACAGCATCAGCACCGAACCCAGCAACGTATAGAGGAAGAATTTGAAGGCCGCATAGACACGCCGGGGGCCGCCCCATATCCCGATGATCAGGAACATCGGGATCAGCACACCCTCGAAGAACATGTAGAAGATCACCAGGTCGAGCGCGCAGAACATGCCGACCATCATCGTCTCGAGGACGAGGAAGGCGATCATGTACTCCTTCACCCGCTTAGTGATGGCGGTCCAGCTCACCACCACGCAGATCGGCGTCAGGATGGTCGACAGCAGCACGAAGAACAGCGAGATGCCGTCGATGCCGAGATGATAGGCGATCCGCAAGCCGGGCAGCCACACCGCCTGTTCGACGAACTGGAAATTGGCGCTGTGCGTGTCAAAATTGGTCCACAGCGCGAACGACAGAACCATCACCACCAGCGAGGTCCACAGCGCGATCCAGCGCGCGTTGCGCGCCACGGCCGCCTCCTCGCCGCGCAGGATCAGAATGAGGGCGCAGCCGAGAATCGGCAAGAAGGTGACAAGCGACAGGAGCGGCCAGCTTGACATGATCAGGCGCTCCGCCAGAACAGGAACCACGAGACGAGGACCGCGACGCCAATCACCATGGCGAACGCGTATTGGAAGACATAGCCGCTTTGCAGCCGGCTGGCACGCACCGACAGGTCCACCGTGGTGCTGGCGACGCCATCGGGGCCGAACCCGTCGATCACCAGGCCGTCGCCGTCGCGCCACAGCACGCGGGCCAGCCAGAACGTCGGCCGCACGATGAAGAAATCGTAGATCTCGTCGAAATACCATTTGTTGAGCAGGAACTGGTACAGCGGCTCGAACGCGCGCGCGGTCTCGCGCGGCGTGTCGGGCTTGCGGATATAGGCGTACCAGGCGGCGGCGATGCCCAAGAGGCCCGCCACCAGTGGCAGCGCGGAGACCCAGAACGGCACATGCTCGGCGCCGGCAATGCCGGGATGCGACGGCAGCACGAAGATCGAATTGCCCCAGAATGCCGCCGCGCCCTCGCCGACGAACCAGTGATAGCCGATGCCGCCCACCACCACCGCCCCTATCGCCAGCACAATCATTGGGATCAGCATGGAGGGCGGCGATTCATGGACATGGTGCATGGTCTCATGATCGGCGCGCGGCTCGCCATGGAAGGTCAGGAACAGCAGCCGCCAGGAATAGAAGGCGGTGAGAAACGCGGCGAGGCAGCCCAGCACGAAAGCATACTGTCCGACCTCGGTGCCGGCGGCATAGCTGGCCTCGATGATCACGTCCTTGGAGAAATAGCCGGCGAAGGGCGGGATGCCGGCCAGTGCCAGGCTGCCGATCCACATCACGACATAGGTAACCGGGATGAGGCGCCACAGCCCGCCCATCTTGCGCATATCCTGCTCGCCCGACACGGCGTGGATCACCGAGCCGGCGGCGAGGAACAGCAGCGCCTTGAAGAAGGCATGCGTCATCAGATGAAAGATCGAGGCCTGATAGGCCGACACGCCGGCGGCAAAGAACATGTAGCCGAGCTGGCTGCAAGTCGAATAGGCGATGACTTTCTTGATGTCGTTCTGCGCCATGCCGACGCTGGCGGCGAACATCGCCGTGGTGCCGCCCACCACCACCACGACATCGAGCGCGATGGGCGCGTATTCGAACATCGGCGACAGCCGCGCCAGCATGAAGACACCCGCCGTCACCATGGTCGCGGCATGGATCAAGGCCGAAACCGGGGTCGGCCCCTCCATCGCATCCGCCAGCCAAGTATGAAGACCGATCTGCGCCGACTTACCCATCGCGCCAATGAACAGGAGAATGCAGGTCACGGTCAGCGCATCGACATGCATGCCCAGAAACAGGAACGGCTTGCCGGCCATGCCGCTCGCGGCGCCGAACACCGGACCGAAATCCAGCGTGCCGAACAGCGTATAGACGGCGAAGATGCCGAGCGCGAAGCCGAAATCGCCGATACGATTGACGACAAATGCCTTGATCGCGGCGGCATTGGCGGTCGGCCGATCGTACCAGAAGCCGATCAGCAGATAGGAGGCGAGGCCGACCCCCTCCCAGCCGAAGAACATTTGCACGAAATTGCTGGCGGTCACCAGCATCAGCATGAAGAAGGTGAACAGGCTGAGATACGACATGAACCGCGGGATCGACGGATCATGGGCCATGTAGCCGATCGAATAGACATGGACCAGAAACGATACCAGCGTCACCATCGCGAGCATCACGGCCGACAGCGTGTCGAGCTTCAACGCCCACTCGATCTTGAGCTGCCCGGCATCGATCCAGGTGAACAGCGGCGTGATCTGGTCGTGATGCAGAAAGGCCACATCATAGAACACGATCGCGCCGAAGATCGCGGCGAGGCCGAGACCGAGGCAGGTGACGAACTGCGCGCCGCGATCGCCGATCCAGCGGCCGAAAAAGCCGGCGATAAAAGCGCCGAGCAGCGGAAGAAAGACGGCGAAAATGGCCAAGACGCTCAACCCTTCATCAGATTGATGTCGGCCACCGCGATGGTGCCGCGATTGCGGAAATAAATCACCAGGATGGCGAGGCCGATCGCCGCCTCCGCCGCCGCGACGGTCAGCACGAACATGGCGAACACCTGCCCCACCAGATCGCCGAGAAAGCTGGAGAACGCGACGAAATTGATGTTCACCGCCAGCAGCATCAGCTCGATCGACATCAGGATGACAATGACGTTCTTGCGATTGAGGAAGATGCCGAAAATGCCGAGCGTGAACAGGATCGCCGCGACCGTCAGGTAATGGGCGAGACCGATCTCCATCACCGCACCCCTTGTTCTTGATCGGCGCCCGCGTGCGACGCGACCTTCACCAGCTCCAGCGTCTCGGAGCGGCGCCGTGACACCTGCCCGCCAATTTTCTGGCGTCGTACATCGGGCTTGTGCCGCAGCGTCAAGACGATGGCGCCGATCATCGCGATCAGCAGGATCACCCCCGACGCCTGGAAGGCGTAGGCGTATTTGGTATAGAGCAGATCGCCCAGCGCCGCCGTATTGGTGATATGCGCGTGCGCCATCGGTGCCGCCAGCGACTGCCCGACCTGGGGCGCGAACACCCAGGCGCCAAAGATCAGCACCAACTCCACCAGCAGGATGATACCGACGGTGGCGCCAATCGGCAGGTATTTCACCGCGCCCTGGCGCAGTTGCGCGAAGTCGATGTCGAGCATCATCACCACGAACAGGAACAGCACCGCGACCGCGCCGACATAGACGATGACCAGGATCATCGCCAGGAACTCGGCCCCCAGCAGCACGAACAACCCCGCCGCGTTGAAGAACGCGACAATCAGGAACAGCACGGAATGCACCGGGTTGCGCGCGGTGACGACCATGACGCCAGACGCCACCGCGACCGCCGCGAAGAGGTAGAAGCAAATCGCCTGGACGATCATCGACCCGCCCTCATCGATAGGGCGCGTCCAGCGCGAGATTGTTGGCGATTTCGGCTTCCCAGCGGTCACCGTTCGCCATCAGCTTTTCCTTGTCGTAGAATAATTCCTCGCGCGTCTCGGCGGCGAATTCGAAATTCGGCCCCTCGACGATGGCATCGACCGGGCACGCCTCCTGGCAGAAGCCGCAATAGATGCATTTGGTCATGTCGATGTCGTAGCGCGTGGTGCGGCGGCTGCCATCCTCGCGCGCCTCGGCCTCGATGGTGATGGCCAGCGCCGGACAGATCGCCTCGCACAGCTTACAGGCGATACAGCGCTCCTCGCCGTTGGGATAGCGGCGCAACGCATGCTCGCCGCGAAAGCGCGGGCTGAGCGGCCCCTTCTCATGGGGGTAATTTATCGTCACCGACGGCTTGAACATATATTTGAAGGTCAGCGCCAGGCCGGAGATCAACTCCGCCAGAAGAACGCTGCGCGCGCCGCGGTCGAGCATTGCCATCGTCTCTCTCCTACGCGCCCCTAAGCCCCAACCGGCAGCCAGCCGGCCCACACCAATACACCGGCCGTCAGCACCAGCCAGAACAGCGACAGCGGCAGAAATACCTTCCAGCCGAGCCGCATCAATTGATCATACCGAAAGCGCGGGAATGTCGCGCGCACCCACAGGAACGCGAACAGGACCAGCGCGATCTTGAGCGCGAACCAGATAGTGCCATAGGGCGCGGTCGCCGGCGTGATGCCGAACGGCGGCAGCCAGCCCCCCAGGAACAGGATGCTGGTCATCGCGCTCATCAGGATCATGTTCACATATTCACCGAGATAGAACAGCGCGAACGACATCGAGGAATATTCGACGAAGAACCCCGCGACCAGTTCAGACTCGCCCTCGGGCAGGTCGAACGGCGCGCGGTTGGTTTCCGCCAAGCCCGAGATGAAGAACACGATGAACATCGGGAACAGCGGAATGAAGAACCAGATATGCCGTTGCGCCAGGACGATTGTCGACAGGTTCAGCGATCCGACGCACAACAGCACCGTCACCAGCACGAAACCGATCGAGACTTCGTAGGACACCATCTGCGCCGCCGAGCGCAGCGCGCCCAGGAAGGCGTACTTCGAATTGGACGCCCAGCCGGCCATGATAATGCCGTAGACGCCGAGCGAGCTGATCGCGAAGAGGTAGAGGATGCCGACATTGATGTTGGCGATCACCATGCCTTGGCCGAACGGAATCACCGCCCATGCGACGAGGCTCAGCGTGAACAGCAGCATCGGCGCGATCAGGAAGATCAGCGTGTTCGCGCCGCTGGGGATGATGGTTTCCTTGGTGATGAGCTTGAGCGCGTCGGCCCAGGGCTGCAGCAGGCCGAACGGCCCGATGACGTTGGGGCCCTTGCGGCGCTGCATCATCGCCAGCACTTTGCGTTCGGCCAGCGTCAGATAGGCCATCGACACCGCGACGACGACGCAGACGATCAGAATCTCGACGATCGTGATGATCGTCCAGCCGAGATTGCCGGACCAGAAATCGTTCATGCCGTCTTCCGCGCGGGTTCGGTCTTGGCGGCGATCGCCGCGGCGCAGGCGGCCATGGTCGGCGACGCGCGGCTGATCGGGTCGGTGCGATAGAAATCGGCGATCGGATAAACGAAGGGCGCCGGGTCCACCGCCCCCGCCGCGCCGAACGCATTCCACGCCGCCGGCACGAGCTCGTCGATATGAGCGAAGATTGGGTTGGCCGCGATCAGCCCGGCGCGGACATCGCGCAGATTGTTGAAGGGCAGTGTCTTGCCCAGCGCCTCCGACAGCGCGCGGATGATCGCCCAATCCTCCCGCGCGTCGCCGGGGGGAAAGGTCGCGCGCCGGCCGAGTTGTACCCGGCCCTCGGTGTTAACGTAGGTCGCGTCCTTTTCGGTATAGGCCGCACCCGGCAGGATTACATCGGCGCGCCGCGCCCCGGCATCGCCGTGATGGCCCTGATAGATCACGAATGCCTTGCCGAGCCGGCCCGTGTCGATCTCGTCCGCGCCCAGCAGATAGAGTAGATCGATCTCGCCCTGCTCGCATCCGGCGAGAATACCCGCCGTGTCGCGGCCGTCGTCGCCCGGCACGAAGCCGAGATCGAGACCGCCGACCCGCGACGCCGCGAGCTGCAGCACATTGAAGCCGTTCCAGCCCTCGCGCACCAAGCCGGCGCGATCGGCCAGCGCGCGTGCCGCCGCCAAGAGGGCGGCGCCGTCTTTACGCCGCAGCGCGCCCTGCCCCAGGATCAGCATCGGCTGCTTGGCGTCTTTCAGAAAGTCGGCGGCGGCCTCCGCGTCGAAGCCGGCGCCGAGATTCCGCACGGGATAGGTCAGATCGGCGGCGGGGCCGAGCGCCGCGACCTTGAAGCCGCCGGCCAGCCAGCGCTTGCGTAGGCGGGCATTGATGATCGGCGCCTCGACCCGCGGATTGGTGCCGATCAGCAGACAGGCATCCGCCTGTTCAATGCCGGCGATGCCGGTGTTGAAGAGATAGGAAGCGCGGACCGAGGGGTCGGCGGCGGCGCCGTCCTGGCGGCAATCGAGATGCGCGGAGCCGAGCGCCTTCATCAATTCTTTCAGCGCCAGCATCGCCTCGGCATCGGCGAGATCGCCGGCAATGGCGGCGATGCGCCCGCCCGCAACATTGTCGGCACGCTCGGCGATGACGGCGAACGCCTCGCGCCACTCGACCTCGGCCAGCTTGCCGTTGCGCCGGACATAGGGCCGATCCAGCCGGCCGCGCTTCAGCCCGTCAACCGCGAAGCGAGTCTTGTCCGAAATCCATTCCTCGTTCACGTCTTCATGAAGACGCGGCAGCACCCGCAGCACCGCCCCACCGCGCGAATCGATCCGGATGTTGCTGCCGACCGCGTCCAGCACATCGACCGATTCCGTTTTGCGTAATTCCCACGGCCGCGCGACGAACTCATAGGGCTTCGAGGTCAGCGCCCCGACCGGACACAAATCGATGATGTTGGCCGATAGCTCCGAGGTGAGAGATTTTTCGATATAGGTGGTGATCTCCGAATCCTCACCGCGGCTGACCATGCCCAGTTCCGAGACGCCGGCGACATCGGTGAGAAAGCGAATGCAGCGCGTGCAATGGATGCAGCGCGTCATCGCGGTCGCGACCAGCGGCCCGAAATCCTTTTCCTTCACCGCGCGCTTGGCTTCCTTATAGCGGCTGCGGTCGAAGCCATAGGCCATCGCCTGATCCTGCAGGTCGCACTCGCCGCCCTGATCGCAGATCGGACAGTCGAGCGGATGATTGATCAGCAGGAATTCCATTACCCCATGGCGCGCCTTCTTGGCGCGCGGCGACAGGGTATGGATCACCATGCCCTCGGCCACTGGCTGGGCGCAGGCGGCGATTGGCTTCGGCGCCTTCTCCTGTTCCACCAGGCACATGCGGCAATTGCCGGCGATCGCGAGGCGCTGATGGAAGCAGAAATGCGGAATCTCGATGCCGATCAACTGTGCCGCCTGCAGCACCGTGCTGTTGGGCGGAACCTCGACTTCCTGGCCGTCGATGGTGAGCTTGGTCATGGCCTACTCCGCCGCCATCGAGCGCGCGCCGCGCTCGACGATGCGCCGTTCCATCTCGGGGCGAAAATGCCGGATCAGACCCTGTACCGGCCAGGAGGCACCCTCGCCGAAGGCGCAGATCGTGTGGCCCTCGATCTGGGTCGTGACATCCTGCAGCGTGTCGATGTCCTTGATGTCGGCGTCGCCCTTGGCGATGCGCTCCAGGATGCGCCACATCCACCCGGTACCCTCGCGGCACGGCGTGCACTGGCCGCAGCTTTCATGCTTGTAGAATTTGGCGATGCGCGCGAACGCCTTGATGATGTCGGTGGATTTGTCCATCACCACGATCGCGGCCGTGCCGAGGCCCGACTTCGCGTCGCGCAGCGCGTCGAAATCCATCAGGATGGTGTCGCAGATCGATTTCGGCAGCACCGGCATCGACGAGCCGCCGGGAATTACCGCCAGCAGATTGTCCCAGCCGCCGCGCACGCCGCCGGCATACGTTTCGATCAGCTCGCGCAGCGGAATGCTCATCGCCTCTTCGACATTGCACGGCTTGTTCACATGGCCGGAGATGCAGAACACCTTGGTGCCCTCGTTCTTCGGCCGGCCGAAGCTGGCGAACCAGGGCGCGCCGCGGCGCAGGATGGTCGGCACCACCGCCAGCGTCTCGACATTGTTGACGGTGGACGGGCAGCCATAGAGGCCCATGCCGGCGGGGAAAGGCGGCTTGAGCCGAGGCTTGCCAGGTTTGCCCTCGAGGCTTTCCAGGAGCCCCATTTCCTCGCCGCAGATATAGGCGCCGGCGCCACGATGGAGATAGAGCTCGAAATCGAAGCCCGAGCCGCAGGCATTCTTGCCGAGCAATCCGGCCGCGTAGGCCTGATCGATCGCCGCCTGAAGATTCAGCGCCTCGGCATAAAATTCACCGCGAATATAAATGTACCCGGCGGTCGCGCCCATCGCCGCCCCGGCGAGCAGGCACCCTTCGACCAGCTTGTGCGGATCGTTGCGGATGATGTCGCGATCCTTGCAGGTGCCTGGCTCGGATTCATCCGCGTTGATGACGAGATAGCACGGCCGGTCGCTCTGCTTCGGCATGAAGGACCATTTGAGACCGGTCGGAAATCCGGCCCCGCCTCGCCCGCGCAAGCCCGAATTCTTGACCTCGTTGACCAACCAGTCGCGCCCCTTGAGGATCAACTCCTTGGTGCCGTCCCAATCGCCGCGCGCCCGCGCGCCCGCCAAATTCCAGTCATATTGGCCGTAGAGATTGGTGAAGATGCGATCCTTGTCGGCGAGCATCAGGGCGCATCCATAGCGTCGGCATCGTGCGTGCTTCGAGACGCACGCTTCGCGTGCTCCTCAGCATGAGGAGGATTACTCATGGCATGAAAAACAATCCTCATGCTGAGGAGCGATGCGAAGCATCGCGTCTCGAAGCACGCACCTTGGTTATTCCAGCCTTTTCTCATGTCGCATCCTTGGCGAATGAAAGGTCGGTGAGAGTTTGCGGGCCGCCTTCCGGCGCGGAACCTTGCCGGTGCTTGGCGGAGCCGGCCGGCGGCGTCTCGCCGCGCGCCAATGCGTCGATCAGCGCCTCGGTCGATGGGCCGTCGAGGTCCTCGTAAAAATCGTTGTTGATTTGAATGATCGGGGCGTTGACACAGGCGCCCAGGCATTCAACTTCGATCAGCGTGAATGCGTGATCGGCGGTGGTCTGGCCCATGCCGATGCCAAGCTTGCGCTCGCACGCCGCCACCACCGCGTCCGAGCCGCGCAGCCAGCACGGCGTCGTGGTGCAGACTTGAAAGAGATGCCGGCCCACGGGACGCAGGTGGAACATCGTGTAGAAGGTCGCGCACTCATAGACCCGGATCGGCGCCATTTCCAGAATCGCCGCGACATGATCCATCGCGGCGCGCGGCAGCCAATTGTCGCATTGGCCTTGCGCGAGATAGAGCAGCGCCAGCACCGCGCTTGCCTGACGGCTCGGCGGATATTTGGCGATCTGCGCCTTCGCCTTCGCGAGATTCTCCGGCGTGAATTCGAAATGCGCCGGCTGGACGACCGGGCTGGTATCCACCCCGCTCACCGGTCGATTTCCCCGAACACGATATCCATCGAGCCGAGTGTCGCGACCAGGTCGGCCAGCATCAATCCCTTGCACATGAAGTCCGTCGCCTGCAGGAAGGCATAGCTCGGCGCCCGTATCTTGCAGCGATAGGGGCGGTTCGTGCCGTCCGACACGAGATAGACGCCGAACTCACCCTTGGGCGCCTCGGTCGCGGTGTAGGTCTCGCCCGCCGGGACGTGATAGCCCTCGGTATAGAGCTTGAAGTGAAGGATCAGCGCCTCCATCGACCGCTTCATCTCGGCGCGTTTCGGCGGCGCCACCTTGTTGTTGTTCACCACCACCGGTCCGCCAGGCATCTTCTCGATCGCCTGGCGAATAATCCGAAGCGATTGACGCATCTCTTCGATGCGTACCAGATAGCGGTCCCAACTGTCGCCGTGATGGCCGACGGGGATGTCGAAATCCATCGCCTCATAGGCGTCATAGGGCCGCGCCTTGCGCAAATCCCAAGCAACGCCGGACGCGCGCAGCATCGGCCCCGACATGCCCCAGTCGAGCGCGTCCTTGGCATTGATGATGCCGATATCGACGGTGCGCTCCTTGAAGATGCGGTTCTCCGAGAGAAGCTGTTCGAGATCGTCGATCTTGGCCGGGAATTGCTCGGTGAAGGCCATGATGTCGTCGGTCAGGCCGGCCGGCATGTCCTGATGGACGCCGCCCGGCCGAAAATAGGCGGCATGAAAGCGCGCGCCGGAAACCCGCTCATGGAATTCGAGCAGTTTCTCGCGCTCCTCGAAGTACCAGAAGAACGGCGTGATCGCGCCGGTGTCCAGCGCCAGCGCCGGCACCGCCAGCAGGTGATTGAGGATGCGGGTGATCTCGGCGAACAGCACGCGGATATATTGGGCGCGGGGCGGCGCCTCGATGCCGAGCAGCTTTTCCACCGCCAGCGCGAACGTATGCTCCTGGCACATGGGCGAGACGTAATCGAGCCGGTCGAAATACGGCACCGCCTGGAGATAGGTCTTGTACTCGATCAGCTTCTCGGTGCCGCGATGCAGGAGGCCGATATGTGGATCGGCGCGCTCCACCACCTCGCCATCCATCTCCAGCACCAGGCGCAACACACCATGAGCCGCCGGATGCTGCGGCCCAAAATTCATGGTGAAGCTTTTGATTTCGGTTTGAAACTCGTCGGCGGCGCTCATTTCCGCCCCTCGTCCGTGGTTGCTTTCTCGTCACCCGGCAGGATCTTGTTCATCCCTTCCCAAGGCGACAGGAAATCGAAGGTGCGAAATTCCTGTTTCAGCTTCACCGGCTCATAGACAACGCGGCGCTGCACCTCGTCATACCGGACCTCGACATACCCGGTCAGCGGAAAATCCTTCCGCAAGGGATGCCCCTCGAATCCGTAATCGGTCAGGAGCCGCCGCAGATCGGGGTGATCGGAGAAGAAAATGCCGAAGAGATCCCAGGCCTCGCGCTCGTACCAGCCGGCGCTGCTATAGACGCTGGTCACCGACGGCACCGGCGTCGCCTCATCGGTCGCGACCTTCACCCGCACGCGCCGATTATACTTGAGGCTGAGCAATTGGTACACGACCTCGAACCGCTCCGGCCGATCGGGATAATCGACCCCGGCGACATCGATCAACACTTCAAAACGCAAGGTCGGATCGTCGCGCAGGAATTTCAGGGCGGGGACGATCTGCTCACGCTTCACCGTGACGATCGGCTCGCCGTTGCGCGGGGCGTTCCCGATCACCACGCCCGGAAGCGCGGCGGCCAGCATTTCCCCCGATTGCAGCAAATTTTCAGCCATGCTTGTCGTTCAGCGCGCGAACACGCGCTCCCGCTTGATTTTCTTTTGGAGTTGCAGAATGCCGTAGAGCAGTGCCTCGGCGGTCGGCGGGCAACCGGGGACATAGATATCGACCGGCACCACGCGGTCGCAGCCGCGCACCACGGAATAGGAATAATGGTAATAGCCGCCGCCATTGGCGCAGGAGCCCATCGAGATGACCCAGCGCGGCTCGGCCATCTGGTCATAGACCTTGCGTAAGGCGGGCGCCATCTTGTTGCACAGCGTGCCGGCGACGATCATCAGATCGGACTGGCGCGGCGAGGCGCGCGGGAAAATACCGAACCGATCGAGATCGTAGCGCGCGCCGATCGTTTGCATCATCTCGATTGCGCAGCACGCCAAGCCGAAGGTCATCGGCCACAGCGAGCCGGTGCGCGCCCAATTCACCACATCGTCGAGCTTGGCGACGAGAAAGCCCCGATCCTCGACCTCGCCCAGCGCCCGTGTGAGCAGGACATCCTGGTCCGACATCATTCCCATTCCAGCGCTCCCTTACGCCATTCATAGATAAAGCCGATGGTCAGTACGGCAAGGAACGCAATCATGGAAAAGAAGCCGAACAGGCCGATATGGGCGAGCGATACCGCCCAGGGAAACAGAAATGCGACCTCGAGATCGAAAATAATGAACAGAATGGCGACGAGGTAAAAGCGGACATCGAATTTGCTACGCGCGTCGGCGAACGGCGCGAACCCGCATTCATAGGGCGACAGCTTTTCGGAATCGGGCTTTTGGCGCGCCAGAACCAGCGAGGCGACGAGGATGACGGCGGCGAGACCTCCGGCGATGACGAGAAAGATAAGGATGGGCAAATACCCGCGCAGCAACTCATTCATCGCGCGACTCCACAGAAAAGCGCTTGCGGGTGGCGGGAGCGACGGGACTCGAACCCGCGACCTCCGGCGTGACAGGCCGGCGCTCTAACCAACTGAGCTACGCCCCCGTAACCTAAGACAAACCTTAGCCAAATTTCGCCTCGTCGATCGAGGGCGACGGCATCTCGTAACCCGCTGTCCGGGTGGTGTCAAGCATTCGACCGGGCGCCAGACAGCCGGCATGTTCGCCCTTGCAACATTGGGGCGAGCCGCGCTTTCCCCGGCTCTTGGCCGGCGGTCGCGGCCACCCGTTTTCGCAACGCGACAGCAAGCCGAGGCACGGATTTGCTGGTGGGCGATGACGGGATCGAACCGCCGACATCCTCGGTGTAAACGAGGCGCTCTACCGCTGAGCTAATCGCCCGCCCCGGCAAGATATAGCACTAAATGTCGCACGCGCACCGGTTGGCGTGGGACCGGGTGCGGGCGTAGCATTCCGGCGTGGCACGGAAATCCTATGCGATGATCGGCCTCTTGGTGCTTCTCGGCGCGGCGGTAGCCGCGGCGGTCGCGACGGGAGCGGTGCTGTGGCTCGAGCGGCCGGCGACAGGGGCGCTCGAACTCGGCGGGCCATTCGCGCTGACCGATGCGAATGACGGCAAGCCGGTCACCGAACAAAGCTTTCGCGGCAAGCTGATGCTGATCTATTTCGGCTATACGTTTTGCCCCGATGCCTGCCCGACCACGCTGAACAATATCAGCGACGCGATGGCCAAACTGGGGCCGGCGGCGAACCGGATCGCGCCCCTGTTCATCTCCGTTGATCCAGCGCGTGATACCCAAAAGATCATGGCGAGTTATGTCAAAGCATTCGATCCGCGCATCCAAGGCTTGGTCGGCGATGCCGCCGCGATCGCCCAAATCGCCAAGGAATTCGCGGTCTATTATAAAATTCACCAGGAGCCGGGCGGCGACTATCTGATCGATCATTCCTCGCTGATCTACCTGATGGATGAACAGGGTCGGTTCCTCAAGGTCATTCCGGCGACGACACCCGGTGACCGGCTGGCGGCGCAATTGAAGCAAATTCTCAATCAAGAACACGGGCAAGGACACGGGTGATGAAGCCGATTTTCATTGTTACCGCCATGATGTTGGCCCTCGTGGGCACCGCGCGGGCGCAGACCTCCGGCGACATCGCGGTGCAATCCGTCTGGGCCCGGGCCACGCCGCCCGGCGCTAAGACTGGGGCCGTCTATCTGATGCTGATGAACCGGGGCGGCACCGTCGACCAGTTGGTCGGCGTTACCACGCCGGTCGCGGCCATGGCCGGAATTCACACCGAGATCATGGACCATGACGTGATGAAGATGCGCCCGCTGAAATCGGTCGATATCGCGCCTGGCGGGGGCGCGACGCTGAAGCCCGGCGGCATGCACATCATGCTGATGGGGCTGAAGCATCCGCTACGGCGCGGAGACCATTTTCCGCTGACCCTGCAATTCGCGCACGCGCCGGCCCTGACCGTTCAGGTGGATATCGCCAAGGTCGGCGCCAGCATGCCGGATATGGGGGACAGGCACCATTGATGTCCGGCACCCGGCGCAAGAACCTCGCGGTGCTGATACCGCTGCTCGGCGCGATTGCCGGCATGCTTGTGCTGGTCAGCTATTCGGTGACGCTCTACCGCTTATTCTGCGAGGCCACCGGCTATGGCGGCGCGACACAGCGCGTGGCCGCCGACACGGCGCATGAATCGTCGCGCCTCGTCACGGTGAGTTTCGATGCGCGGGTGGCCGACGGCCTGCCCTGGAAATTCGAACCGCTGCAACAACAGGTGACGTTGCGGCTCGGCGAGGAGCGGCTCGTCTTCTTCTATGCCAAGAATCTCAGCGACAAGCCGCTGGTCGCGCATGCCACGTTTAACGTGACGCCCGACAAGGCCGGGCCGTATTTCAATAAAATCCAATGCTTCTGTTTCAGCGATGAGCGGCTGGCGGCGGGCGAAAGCGTCAAGATGCCGGTCGATTTCTATGTCGATCCGGCGATGGCTAAGGACAGCAACGCGTCGGACCTTGGCGCGATCACCCTGTCCTATACCTTCTTCCCGGCGGCCGAGCCGACGGATATTCAGGAGCTGTCGCGCTTCGATCCCGCGGCGCCGCCCGACGCGAAACGCGGCGCGGCGCTATTCGCCGAACGCTGTTCCGCGTGCCACGCCATCGATCGAAACATGGCGGGCCCGATGCTCGGCGGCGTCTTCGGCCGCCCGGCCGGCGCGGTTGCTACCTACCCGTACTCGGATGCCCTGAAGCAATCCAAATTGACATGGGGCATCGACACGCTGGATCGTTGGCTCGCCAACCCGCACCAATTCGTGCCAGGATCGAAGATGCCGATCCGCGTTCTCGACCCCAACACGCGGCGTGACCTGATTGCGTATCTTAAAATGCAAAGCGGCGTCACCGGTCACCCGGTCGCCGCCGAGGCACGGCGTTAGCCCAAGCCGGGCCGCCTATTTGTTGACGGCTTCCTTCAAGACTTTGCCGGCGCGGAATTTCGGCTGCTTTGACGCTGGAATATGAACCGGCTCGCCGGTACGGGGATTGCGCCCCTCGGAGGCGGCCCGCTCGGTCACGAGAAACGAACCGAAACCGACCAAACGAACCTCTTCGCCCTTGTGAAGTTCGGCCGTGATCGAATCGAATACCGCCTCGACCGCTTTTGCCGCGTCGCTTTTTGACAAGCCGGAGCTTTCCGAGACCGCATCCACGAGTTCGACCTTGTTCAAAACGGCCCCCATTCTTTGGTTGGCGAGTTGCAGGGACATCCGCGAACGCGTGCCCGACGGGGGAAATCTAGATCGTTGCTCTTCGCCGCGTCAATCGCGAAGGACGGCGCGCCCCACAATTCGGAGCGCGCCGTTGCCTTTCTTCAATGCGTGATCAAACCGGGCTGATCGTTCCCCTCGATCTTCGCCGGGATGACCGGAGTTTCGTCCCGCTCGTCTTTCCATTCGATCGGGATGAGCTTCTGGGTCAATGCATGCAACAGCAACTCATCGACGGTGCCGACGGGAATGATGGTCAGGCCGCGTTTCACATTGTCGGGGATTTCGGCCAAATCCTTTTCATTGTCCTTCGGGATGAGCGCGGTCTTCAAACCACCGCGCAACGCCGCCAGCAGCTTTTCCTTCAAGCCGCCGATCGGCAGGACGCGTCCGCGCAGCGTGATTTCGCCGGTCATGGCGACGTCGCGCCGCACCGGAATTCCGCTCAACACCGAGACGATCGATGTCACCATCGCGACGCCGGCCGAAGGTCCATCCTTCGGCGTGGCGCCCTCGGGCACATGGACGTGAATGTCTTTGCGCTCGAAGATGGTCGGCCGAATGCCGAAGGCGTAGCTGCGCGACTTGACGTAGCTTTCGGCCGCCTGGACAGATTCCCGCATGACATCGCCGAGCTTGCCGGTCGCGGTGACCCTGCCCTTGCCGGGCACGGTCACGGCCTCGATCGACAGCAATTCGCCGCCGACCTCGGTCCAGGCCAAGCCGGTGGTGACACCCACCAGATCGTGCTCCTCGACCTCGCCATAGCGGAACTTCCGCACACCGGCGAACTTCTCAAGATTGCGACGCGTGACCGCCACCTTATCGAGCTTTTTGGTGAGCAGCTCCTTGATGGCCTTGCGCGTCAGATTGGCGATCTCGCGCTCCAGATTACGCACACCGGCTTCCCGCGTGTAATAGCGGATGAGGTCGCGCAGGGCGTCGTCGGTCATCGACCATTCGTTCTTCTTCAGGCCGTGCTGAGATACCTGTTTCGGAACCAAATGCCGCTTTGCGATCTCGACCTTTTCGTCCTCGGTATAGCCGGGCAGCCGGATGAGCTCCATGCGATCCAACAGCGGCTGCGGCATGCGCAGCGTATTGGCCGTGGTGACGAACATCACATCCGACAGATCGTAATCCACCTCGAGATAATGGTCGTTGAACGAAGAGTTTTGCTCGGGATCCAGCACCTCCAGCAAGGCGGAAGACGGATCGCCGCGCCAGTCGGTGCCGAGTTTGTCCACTTCGTCCAGCAGGAATAGCGGGTTCGACGTCTTGGCCTTCTTCATGCCCTGAAGGATCTTGCCGGGCATCGAGCCGATATAGGTCCGCCGATGGCCGCGCACTTCGGCCTCGTCCCGCACGCCGCCCAGCGACATCCGCACGAAGTTACGTCCGGTCGCGCGGGCGATCGATTTGCCGAGCGAGGTCTTGCCGACGCCCGGAGGCCCCACGAGACACAGGATCGGCCCCTTGACCTTATGCACACGCTGCTGCACGGCCAGATACTCGAGGATGCGTTCCTTGACCTTTTCGAGGCCGAAATGATCGGCGTTCAGTACACGCTCGGCCGCCAGGATATCGCGTTTGACCTTGCTGCGCTTTTGCCACGGAATCGACAGCATCCAGTCGAGATAGTTGCGCACCACCGTCGCCTCGGCGGACATCGGCGACATGGTCCGCAGCTTGCGCACCTCGGCCAGTGCCTTTTCGCGGGCCTCCTTGGAGAACTTGGTCTTGCTGATGCGCTGTTCCAGCTCACCCAACTCGTCCTTGCCCTCATCGCCCTCGCCCAGCTCCTTCTGAATGGCCTTGAGCTGTTCGTTAAGATAGTACTCGCGCTGCGTCTTCTCCATCTGCCGCTTGACGCGGCTACGGATGCGCTTCTCAACCTGAAGAACGCCGATCTCGCTTTCCATATAGCCGAAGATTTTCTCCAGCCGCGCGGAGACGGCTTCGGCTTCGAGAATCTCCTGCTTTTCTGGAATCTTCAGCGCGAGGTGCGACGCCAGCGTATCGGCCAGCTTCGAGGGATCGTCGATCTGATTGATCGAGACCAGCACCTCCGGCGGAATCTTCTTGTTGAGCTTGATATATTGCTCGAACTGCGTCACCGCGGTTCGGGCCAACGCCTCCAGCTCTTGATGCTCGCCGGGCTGTTCCTTGATGGGTTCGGCGAACGCTTGAAAGAACGCCGGATTTTCCGCGAAGCGCTGAATGCGCGCGCGCTGGCTGCCCTCGACCAGGACCTTCACGGTGCCGTCGGGCAATTTCAGCAATTGCAGCACCGTGCCAATGGTGCCGACGGTGAACAGATCGCCGGTCGCGGGCTCGTTCTGCTCCGCGTTCTTCTGCGTGACCAGCAGAATTTGCTTGTCGTCTTTCATCACGTCTTCGAGTGCACGAACCGACTTTTCGCGTCCGACGAACAACGGAACGATCATATGCGGGAAGACGACGATGTCTCGCAACGGCAGAACCGGGAACAACGTACCACGGGGAAGCTCGTACATGACACCTCTCAGTTTCCGCGACCGCCAAATATAGGCCGGCCGCGTTAATAAGGTGGCACAAGCCGGCGCATATTCAAGATTAAGCTTGACCGAAAAACGGCGCCTTCGCGGCGCCGTTTCGAATTAGCGGCAGGATGCCAGCGGATTCAAGCCGGTGTACCGACATCGCCGCGGCGGTCGGAATAGATATAGAGCGGCTGCGCCCTGCCTTCGACCACTTCGCGGTTGATGACCATGCCGGTTACCCCGTCGAGTCCCGGCAGGTCGAACATGGGCTCCAGCAGAATTGCCTCCATGATCGAGCGCAGACCACGCGCGCCCGTCTTGCGCCGGATCGCCTTATGGGCAATCGCCTTCATCGCCTCTTCATTAAACTCAAGGCGCACATCCTCCATGTCGAACAGGCGCTGATATTGCTTCACCAGCGCGTTCTTCGGCTTGGTTAGGATGTCCACCAGCGCGCTCTCGTCGAGATCGTCGAGGGTCGCGACGACCGGCAGGCGACCGACAAATTCGGGAATGAGCCCGAATTTCAGCAAATCCTCCGGCTCCAGATCCTTCAATATCTCGCCGGTCTTGCGCTCTTCCGGCGCGCGCACTTCGGCGCCAAACCCGATCGACGTGCCTTGCCGGCGCTGCGAGATCAGCTTTTCGAGACCCGCGAACGCACCGCCGCAGACGAATAGGATGTTGGTGGTGTCGACTTGCAGGAATTCCTGTTGGGGATGCTTGCGGCCGCCCTGCGGCGGCACCGAGGCGACGGTGCCTTCCATGATCTTGAGGAGGGCCTGCTGCACCCCCTCGCCCGAGACGTCGCGGGTAATCGAGGGATTGTCCGATTTTCGGCTGATCTTATCGACCTCATCGATATAGACGATGCCGCGCTGGGCGCGCTCGACATTGTAATCGGCCGCCTGCAGCAGTTTTAGAATGATGTTTTCGACATCCTCGCCGACATACCCCGCCTCGGTCAGCGTGGTGGCGTCGGCCATGGTGAACGGCACGTCGATGATCCGCGCCAGCGTCTGCGCCAGCAGCGTCTTGCCCGACCCAGTCGGGCCGACCAGCAGAATGTTCGATTTGGCGATTTCGACTTCGTTGTTCTTCGCGCCGTGGGCCAGCCGCTTATAGTGATTGTGCACCGCCACCGACAGCACCCGCTTGGCGTGGCCCTGCCCGATGACGTAATCATCCAGCACCTTGCAGATGTCGCGCGGTGTCGGCACGCCGTCGCGCGACTTCACCAGCGTCGTGCGGTGCTCCTCACGGATGATGTCCATGCACAACTCGACGCATTCATCACAGATGAATACCGTCGGACCCGCGATGAGCTTCCGAACCTCATGCTGGCTCTTCCCACAGAAAGAGCAGTAGAGCGTGTTCTTGGAATCGCCGCTGCTGGCTTTAGTCATGGGCACTCCGTCGACGAATTCGGCATTAACTCTGAATCGCCGCAAACCGCAGCGATTCATCCGATGCCGATACCAATTTCAACATGAGTAGCGGATTCTTATCAAGAATTACTTACACAACGATCTTGATAAAGATGGTTTAGATTGCTCGAAAGTTAAGCCCTCTCCTCATAGGCGAGTTTTTAGGTCCTCGGGCGACACCGGCCGCGAGAACATGACGTCGTCGATCAGGCCAAACGCCTTGGCATCCTCGGGTGACATGAAATTATCCCGCTCGACCGCCGCCGCCACCACGTCATAGGTCTGGCCGGTGTGCCGTACATAGATCTCATTCAACCGTTTACGGGTGTTGATCATCTCGCGCGCTTGAATCTCGATATCAGTGACCTGGCCCTGGGCGCCACCCGAGGGCTGATGGATCATCACCCGCGCATTGGGCAGCGCGAACCGCTTACCCTTGGCGCCGGCGGTCAATAGCAGCGAGCCCATCGAGGCGGCCTGGCCGATGCACATCGTGGCCACGTCGGGCTTGACGTATTGCATCGTATCATAGATCGCGAGACCAGAGGTCACGACCCCGCCGGGGGAGTTGATATAGAAATTGATATCCTTCGAAGGGTTGTCGGCCTCAAGGAACAGCAGCTGGGCGCACACAAGGCTGGCGACATGGTCGTCGACCCCGCCGACCAGGAAAATGATGCGCTCCTTGAGAAGCCGCGAATAGATATCGAATGCCCGCTCGCCGCGGTTGGTCTGCTCGACCACCATCGGCACCAGCGTATTCATGTAGAGATTATTCGGCTCCATTATCTTTTCCCTTCGCCTCTTTCTCCTCCGCGGCGACCAATTCGGCGGCGGGTACCGAGCGCTCGCTGATCTGGGCCGAGCCGAGAATATGGTCGACGACCTTATTTTCCAGGATCGGTGCCCGCAGCCCCTCAATGGCGCCCGGCTCATTACGGTAATAGTCCACTACCTTGCGCTCCTGCCCGGGAAACCGGCGGGCTTCCGCCACCAGGGCCTGATTGATCTCTTCTTGCGTCACCGTGATATTGTGTCGCTTGGCGACTTCTGAAAGGAGCAGTCCCAGCCGAACGCGTCTTTCCGCCATGCGGCGAAACTCGGCCCGGACCTCGTCCTCGGATTTTCCCTCATTATAGTCAGTGACGCCGCTTTCCTTGGCGCGATCGCGCTGAAACTCATACTGGCGCCAAATCGTTTCGAATTCCGCATCGACCATGCCCGCCGGCACCGGAAAGTCATGATGCTGGGCGAGTTGGTCCAGAAGCTGTCGCTTCAGGCGCTGCCGCGCCACGCCTTCATACTCACGGGCGCTCTGTTCGCGCACCATCTGGCGCAACTCGTCGAGATTTTCCATGCCCAGCGCGCTGGCCAGCGTCTCGTCGATGGGCTGGGGCTGATAGGCGCGGACCTCCTTCATAGTAACGGCGAATTTCGCCGCCTTGCCCGCCAGATCGGCGACACCATAATCAGCGGGGAAGCCGACATCGACGGTCCGCGCGTCACCCGCCTTGGCACCGATCAACTGATCCTCGAAGCCCGGGATGAAACTGTTGGAGCCGAGTTCCAGGCGGTAATCCTGGGCGGCGCCGCCGGGAAATTCCTTGCCCTCGACCTCACCCTTGAAGTCAATCACCACGAGATCGCCGGTCGCGGCTTCTCGTTCAACCAGTTCGTCCTTGCGCTGACGGTCGGCGAGGCGCTTCAGCGAATCATCAATGTCCGCGTCGGGTATCTCGGGCTTCCACCGTTCCAGCGCGACCTGGGTGAAATCCATCGGCTCGATCTCGGGCAGCGCCTCGATCGCCAATGTGTATTCCAGGTCCTTGCCCTCGTCGAAAGCGATTATTTCCACCTTCGGTTGCATCGCGGGGCGAAGATTGCGGTCCCGCAGGGTCTCGTCGGCCGCCTGATTGACCGCGTCCTGGACAATTTCCCCGCGAACATGCGGCAGAAACCGGGTCTTGAGGACCGACATCGGCGCTTTGCCCGGACGAAAGCCGGGCAGCCGCGTCGTGCGGCCGATTTCGATCAAGCGTTTGTCGATACGCTCGGCAATATCCACGGCCGGTATCGTGATCTTGAATTCGTGCTTCAAACCGTCGGTGGTGGTTTCTGTGACTTCCATTCTCGGCTGGACCTATCGCTGGAGACCCTGGTGCGGGCGGAGGGATTTGAACCCCCACGACTTGCGTCGCTGGAACCTAAATCCAGTGCGTCTACCAATTCCGCCACGCCCGCCCGGGAGGCCGCGCTTCATAGCATAGCACCGACCCGAATGAATAGCGGCGGGTTGCCCATAATGTAAACGCCCCCGTCGATCGCTCGACGGGGGCAGCCGCGGCGCGGATGGCGAAATCATCACACGCTGTAATACATTTCGAATTCAATCGGGTGCGGTGTGTGCTCGAATTTGTGTATTTCCTCGTATTTCAGGTCGATATAGCTCTCGATGAATTCCTTCGGAAACACGTCACCGCGCGTCAGGAAGGCATGGTTCGCTCGAAGATTCTCCACCGCCTCGCGCAGCGAGCCGCACACCGTCGGTACGTCCTTCAGCTCCTCCGGCGGCAGATCGTAGAGGTTCTTGTCCATGGCTTCGCCCGGGTGAATCTTGTTCTGGACCCCATCGATACCCGCCATCAGCATCGCGGCGAAGCCGAGATAGGGATTGGCGGCCGGGTCGGGAAACCGCACCTCGACGCGTTTCGCCTTCGGGCTCGATACATAGGGTATCCGGCACGAGGCCGACCGGTTCTTCGACGAATAGGCCAGCAGCACCGGCGCCTCGAAGCCGGGGATCAGGCGCTTGTAGCTGTTGGTGGTCGGGTTGGTGAAGGCATTGAGCGCCTTAGCGTGCTTGATGATGCCGCCGATGTAATAGAGCGCGAAATCGCTGAGATCGGCATAGCCCGAGCCGGCGAACAAGGGCTTCTCGCCCTTCCACACCGACTGATGCACGTGCATGCCCGAGCCATTGTCGCCCTTGATCGGCTTCGGCATGAACGTGACCGTCTTGCCGTACTGGGCCGCGACCATCTGCGCGACATATTTGTAGATTTGGATGCCGTCCGCCGACTTGGTCAGCGTATCGAACTCGGCGCCCAGCTCGGCTTGGGACGGCGCCACCTCGTGATGGTGCTTCTCGACCTTGAGGCCCATCTCCGCCATTACCGACAGCATTTCGGCGCGGATATCCGATTGCGCGTCGATCGGCGGCACGGGAAAATAGCCACCCTTGATCGGCGGGCGATGGCCACTATTACCGTCGGGCAGTTTCAAGTCGCTCGAATACGGACCCTCCTCGGATTCGATTTCGTAATACGACATGTTCATCGCGTTCTTATAGCGAACTTGGTCGAAGATGAAGAATTCGGCCTCGGGCCCGAAATAGGCGGTGTCGCCGACGCCCGACGATTTCAGATACGCCTCCGCCTTCTTGGCGATGGAGCGCGGATCGCGGCTATAGGGCTGGCCGGTGCCTGGCTCATGCACATCGCAAAAGATCACCAGCGAGGTCTGCGCCGCGAACGGGTCCAGCACCGCCGTCGCGCAATCCGGCATCAGCACCATGTCGCTGTCGTTGATCGCCTTCCACCCGGCGATCGATGAGCCATCGAACATGACGCCGCCGGCAAGAAAATCGGGCGTGATGGTGCGGATGTGATGCGCCAGATGCTGCCACTTGCCGCGCGGATCCGTGAACCGGAAATCGACGTATTTGACGTCGTGTTCCTTGATCAACCCCATGACTGTATCAATGTCGGACATCGTCTTTTCCTGTCTTTCAAGCGAGATTGTTGAGTCCCCAAACGCCATCGCGGCGGCGCAACCCCGTGCGGCCGCCGTTATATCCCTCTCCGCATCAATGCCGCCGCGCCCGGGCGGCGCCGGTCAGATTGCGTCTTTGCCGCGCTCGCCGGTGCGGATGCGAATCGCTTCCTCGACATTGGTGACGAAGATCTTGCCGTCGCCGATGCGACCCGTATGCGCCGAATGCTGGATCGCCTCGATTGCGCGTTCGACCAGCGAATCTTCCATCACCACTTCGATTTTCACCTTGGGGAGGAAATCCACGACGTACTCCGCGCCGCGATACAGCTCGGTATGTCCTTTCTGCCGGCCGAATCCCTTCGCCTCGGTTACCGTGATGCCCTGGATGCCAACCTCGTGAAGCGCTTCTTTCACCTCGTCGAGTTTGAACGGCTTGATGATGGCTTCGATTTTTTTCATACGCGACCTGCCTGCAGGAATTCCGTGGCCCAACGCCAACCGCCGGGCCCTCGGTCTCACCTAAGCATGAGCCGTGCCAGCCGCCGCGCGCCATTCACCGAACCTAGCGGCTTTCCCGCGCCAGGAAAACAGGCTACTTGCCGAAAATTTAGGCAAACCCCTCTTACCCTTCAGGCTCGACGGTCTTGGCCGCCGCCGCATGCCCATGGAACGAGCGCAGCGGCAATTCCGGCAGAAAAAACAGCATCGCCAGCGCGGCGGCCGTCACGAACACATCGGCAAGGAAGGTCATGGCGAGGGCATGACGATAGATCGCCACGGCAGCATCATGTGCACTTCCGGATAGCGCGGCGAGCTGTTGCAGGCCACCTTTCAGGGCCGCACTGACATCCTGGTTCGGTCCCAGCGCCAATTGCGAGCGCAATTGCGCCGACATGATCGCGCCGGACCCTGCCACGCCGATGACCCCACCCAGCGAGCGGAAGAACGCCGAAGCCGCCGTGCCGACCCCCATATCCTCGCGTCCGAGCGCATTCTGCACCGCGATCGTCATGTTAGGGGTCACCAGCCCCAGGCCGAGGCCCAGCGCGATGAGCGCCGGCTCGATCGCCATGATGCCGCCCCCCAGCCACGCCCCGGCGGTCAGCCCGGCAAAGGCCAGCACGGCGACGCTGACCCCGACGATCTGGAATGGCTTATACCGGCCGGTTCGCGCCACCATGCGGCCGCCAACCGACGAGGAAACGACGATCCCCAGCATGAACGGCCCGCTGAGCAGACCCGAATTGGCCGGCGCGACGCCCAGCACCAATTGGAAGAAGACGGGAAAAAACGTGCCCGCCCCCATCATCGCCATGAAGGTCAGGCTCAGCACCGCGCAGGCGACGATGAATACCTTGTTGGTGAAGAGATGCAGCGGCAGAATCGGCTCCGGCGCCAACCGCTCTCGTACCACGAACATGACGCCGGAGACCAAGGTCGCCACGGCAAAGCCGATGATCTCGGGCGAATCCCAACGATAGGAATTGCCGCCCAGGCTCAAGGCCAGCAAGAGCAATGTCGTCGAACTGGTCAGCAGCAGCGCGCCCCAATAATCGATGCGGCGCCCACGGCGCACCTGCGGCCGGTGCAGCGCGATGGTGATCATGCCCATGGCCAGCGCGCCGAACGGAATGTTGACGTAAAAGATCCAGTGCCAGGACAAATAATCGGTGATGACGCCGCCGATCACCGGTCCGGCAACCGAGCAGATGGCGAACAGCGAGGCGAACAGGCCCTGATACCGTCCGCGCTCGCGCATCGAAACGAGGTCGCCGATGGTGATCTGGGCCAGCGGCAGGAAGCCACCCGCCCCTAAACCCTGCACCGCGCGAAACAGGATGAGTTGCGTCATGCTGTGCGCCAGCCCGCTCAAGACGGAGCCGAGCAGGAAGATGCCGACCGCGACATAGATCATCGGCTTCCGGCCGTACTGGTCGCTGAGCTTGCCATAGAGCGGCATGGTCGCCGTCGAGGTCAGGACATAGGCCGTGACGACCCAGGACAAGCGCGTGATGCCGCCGAGGTCGCCGACAATGCGCGGCAGCGCGGTCGCGACGATGCTCTGGTCGAGCGCGCCGAGCCCGATGACCATTAACAAGCCGGCATAGACCATGCGTATTTCCGCGTGGCTGGCCGGCGTTTCAACCGCGGGATCGTTGGAACTCATGATTCTGTTATAGGGTGATTCGTGGCCGAAATCCTCTGCGCCGCGCGCCTCAGCGCCCATAAGGCCAGATTTGTATCGGCGGCAAGCCGGATCAGCGCCGGTATTTGCTCCGGCTCCGCCGCGACGGAGCGTAGCACCGGCCACAGCGCCACCCGCCCTCGCCCGTCGAGGCCGATCCGCGCCGCCGGCGGCAGGCCGCGCCCCGCCGGATCGGCGACCGCCCTAATAACATGAAACGGAATACCGGCGCGTGCCGCCGCCCGCGCGACCGCGCCGCTTTCAAGATCGACCGCCGCCGCGCCTGTGGTTTCGAAAAGCGATCGCTTGGCCGCTGGGTCGATAACCATCGCCGCCACGGCGAGAATGCTTCCGGCGCCGAGGAGCCGCGCCATATCGCAAGCGAAAATCGTTCCGTCGTCGTCGCGCACCGTGGCCGGCACCAGCACCATCCCCGGCGTCAGCGTAGGATCGAGGCCGCCGGCAATGCCGAAACTGATGAGGCGGGTGGCCCCTTCGGCGATCGCGCGCTCGACGGCGGTGAGCCGCTGCGCCGCATTGCCGCCGATGACGATGGCGGCGAGGCCAGCCTGTCGCGCGATCCGTGCCTCGGCACGCATGCCGGTGACGGCGACGGTTGCCATCACATGCCATAGGGGAAAGTGGGATCGCCCGTGCGCTTCAAATTGCGATAACGGGCCAAGGCCCACAGCGGAAAATAGGCGCGATAGCCGTGATAGCGCAGATAGAATACGCGGGGAAAGCCGACCGCCGTGTACCATTCTTCGTCCCACAGCCCGTGCGACTTCTGGGTCGCCATCAGATAATCGCAACCGCGCGCCACCGCCGGATGATCGACCTCGCCCGCGGCCATCAGCGCGAGCAGCGCCCAGGCGGTTTGCGAGGCGGTGCTTTCCTTGCCCTCGCCGCGCGGGCCGGCGGGCCAATAGGACCCGCCAGCCTCACCCCAGCCGCCATCGGCACGCTGTTTCGACAAAAGCCACGCGACGGCGCGACGGATCGCGGGCGCATCGGTCGCGGTGCCGGCGCGCCGCAACGCGATCAGCGCCGACCAGGTGCCGTAGATATAATTCGTGCCCCAGCGCCCAAACCAGGAGCCGTCGGCCTCCTGCTCGCGCAGCAGATGGTCCCGGGCACGCTCCAGGCTTTTGCCTGGCGCCCCGATCTGCGCGAGAAAACCGACGCAGCGCGCCGAGACGTCCGCCGTCGGCGGATCGAGCAAGGCGCCATGATCGGCGAAGGGGATGTAGTTGAGATAGGTATAGGCATTGTCGGCGTCGAAGGCGCCCCAGCCGCCATTCCGGCTCTGCATCCCCTCGATCCATTCGGCGCCGCGCGCGACGGCGTCGCGATAGCCGGCGCGATCGTGGCGGTCGAGCGCCATCGCGACGACCGCCGTGTCGTCGACATCGGGATAGTGGGGATTGGCGTATTGGAATGCCCAGCCGCCGGGCCGGACATCCGGTCGCGACACCGCCCAATCGCCCAACACTGTCAACTCCTGGCGCGCCACCAGCCAATCCAAGCCGCGCCGTACCGCCGCCGTCGCGGCATCGCCGCCGGCTTCCATCAGGGCATGCGCGGCAAGGCCGGTGTCCCACACCGGCGAGACGCAAGGCTGGCAATAGGCGCGATCCGGGTTCAGCACCAAGAGCTTGCGGATCGCCGCCTTCGCCGTGACGAGGCGCGGGTCGGTCGGGGCATAGCCGAGACACTCGAACATCATCACGGCGTTGGCCATGGCCGGAAAAATCGCGCCGAGCCCGTCCTCGCCATTGAGCCGCTCGATAACGAACGCGACAGCGCGCTCGATGGCACGCTCGCGGCTGTTCGGCGGCATGGCCGGCTCATAGCGGCGCAGCACGACATCGATACCGTTGAAGAGATTGGCCCAGACCGATCCCGACGCGCGCGGCGGATTGGCCTGGGTGCCGGGCGCGAATAATTCCCGGATATGGATGCCGCGCGGGTTCTTGGCACGCGGCTTTTTCGCCATCAGCACCAATAACGGCACGATGACGGTGCGCGACCAGTACGAGATTTTCTGGAGATGAAACGGAAACCAGCGCGGCAGCAGCATGATTTCCACCGGCATCACCGGCACCGCATCCCAATCCAATTCGCCGAACAGGGCCAGCATGATGCGGGTGAAGACATTGGTATTGGCGGCGCCGCCATGCTCCAAAATCGCCGCGCGAGCGCGCAGCATGTGGGGCGCCTCGACAGAATCGCCGGCCGCCTTCAGCGCGTAATAGGCTTTGACGCTGGCCGACATATCGAAGGCGCCGCCATGAAACAGCGGCCAGCCGCCATGCGCGCCCTGAATGGCGCGCAGATAGCGCGCCAGCGCCGCCTGCTCCGCCTCGACGATCTCGTCGAGATAGTGCTGCAGCAGAATATATTCGGCCGGAATGGTGGCGTCGGCCTCCAGCTCGAAGACCCAGTGCCCGTCCGGCTGCTGGCGCGCCAGCAGCGCGTCGGCCGCCCGCGTGACCGTATGCTCGAGGTCGGGCATGGGCGACAGTTTCGGCGGAGAACCCGCGCCGCTCAAGGGTTTTCACCAGCGAGAATATGGGAAGCGGCGGTGAAGCCGGAGCGGATCGCGCCCTCGACGGTGGCGGGCAGGCCGGTATCCGTCCAGTCGCCGGCCAGCGCCAGATTGGGCCAGCGCGTGCGCGCCGGCGGGCGGCGGGATTGCTGTGCCGGTGTCGCCGCGAAGGTCGCGCGGCGCTCCTTCACGACCTGCCATGGCGGTATCGGCGCCTCCCCCAGACCATAGGCCATGCGGACATCACGCCATAATGATGACGATATCATTTCGGCGTCGTGATCCATCAAACGGTCGGCCGCGCTGACCGTCACCGACAGCACGTTGCCTTTGCGGAATACCCATTCGGCGGTGCCGCCGATCAGCCCGATGAAGCGCGGCCCGCCGACCATGGTCGGCACCAAAAAATGCGCATTGAGAATGGCGCGAAACTCATCGGGCGCCGCGATGCCCGGCAGCAGGCGGGGCGCGACGGCGGCCGGCACCGCCAGCACCACCGCGTCGGCGGCCCCGAGATGTTCTTCGCCATCGTCGAACCGCAAGGTCGCGATCCGCCCATAATTCTCATCGATGCTGCGCAACCGGCGCCCGAAGCGGAGCGCGACCCCGCGCTGGCCCAGCACCACCAGGGCGGGGTCGATCAGGCTCTCCGACAGGCCGTCGCGCGGGACCAGCGGCCGGCACGCCGCGCCCCCGGCGCCGAACGTCTCGCGCAGCACCCGCGCCAGCAGCAAGGCCGAGCCGTGCTCCGGCTCGGTATTGAGCGCGGCGGTCGCCAGTGGCTGCCACAGGCGGCGATAGATGGCGGTGTCGGCCGACACCACATCGGCGACGCGGTCCGCCGGCCGCGCCCGCATCAGCCGCACGCCGCCGAGATAGGCGCCGAGCTTCACGCCCGGCACCCGGCGGGACCGCTGAAACAGCCACCACGGCATCCGCCCGCGATTGGGCCGAAACGCCCAGCGCTCGCCGGTCGCGACATCGAGAAAGTCGTAGCGCGCTTCGGCGGGCCCGGTCAGCGTGCCGCGCGCGCCGATCGCATCGAGATAGGCCATGGCGGCTCGATTGCCGGCGACCAGCAGATGGTTGCCATTGTCGATGCGACAGCCGAGATTGGTGTCGAAATAGGAGCGGCACCGTCCGCCCGCCTGCGGCGCCGCCTCGTGCAGCACCACGGCCACCCCCGCCTCGCTCAAGCGTAGCGCGGCGGCGAGGCCGGCGAGGCCGGCGCCGATGACGTGAACCCGGGCCGGCCTGGTCACATCAGGCCGTAGCGCAAGGCGAGCCACAATTTCGTCGAGCCGGGCACGCTGACCGGCGCCGCGAGGTCGCGCCAGCCCTGGTCGCGCAACCGCGTCAACAGCGCGCTGTAGACGGCGCGCATCACCGCGGCGGGCCGCATCGGGCGGCGCGGGCACGCGCGCATTGCCCGCTCCGCCTCGGCGAAGTGCGTTTCCGCGGTATCGGCGAGGTCGCGGCAAACCAGCGTCAGCGCCGGATCGCCCAGCACCCGCATCGGCTCGGTCGTGTGAATGCCGTTCTTGACGAGATATTCCTTGGGCAAGTACAGCCGGCCACGCTCGCCGTCTTCCACCAGATCGCGCAGGATATTGGTGAGTTGCAGGGCGCGTCCCAGATGCGCCGCGACGCGATCCCCGCCGGCGCTATCGACGCCGAAGATGCGCACCGACAGGCGCCCGACCGCGCTGGCGACGCGATCGCAATAAAGGTCGAGCTGGGCGAGGCTCGGCGCGCGAATATCCGCCACTGCGTCCATCTGCATGCCATCGATGATGGCGACAAAATCGGTCTCGTTCAGGTGATAGCGAACCACGATCTCCGTCAGCAATTGCCCCAACGGGGTCTTCGGCGCGCCGGCGAAGATCGCCTTGATCTCGGTGCGCCATACCGCCAGCCCGGCCTGCTTGAGGGCCGGCGACGCGTTGCTGTCCGCGATATCATCGACCTCGCGGCAAAAGGCGTAAACCGCGAACATCGCATCGCGCCGCGCCGGCGGCAGCAGCCGCATCGCCCAATAGAATGACGAGCCGGCGGCCGCCACCTTGTCGCGGATTTGCGCTTTCAGCGCGTCCGGCGCCGGCGCCGCTTCCGCGCTCAAATCCAGCTTCCTTGCCAGGTGCCGAGCAACAGTGCCGCCAGGAAATCCGCCTTGCCTAATTTCACCCGCCCCGCCAGCGGATCGCCCCGGCGCAAATGTCCGGCGAGGCGCGACGCCAACGCGACAATGGCCGCGACCTCGCAGCGCAAGCCCCAATTCCCGATCCCGGCCGGAAACGCGGCGGCCGCCACCAGCAGCCGGTCGGTGCCATCGAGCAGCCGGCCGGTGACCGCCCGCAGCCCCGCGCTCATGCGCGGCTGCGTGAGATCGGCCACGGTGGCGCCGCAGGCCGTCAGCATCTCCGCCGGCAGATAGACGCGGCCCAGATCGCGATAATCGGCGCCGCAATCCTGGAGATGATTGAGAATCTGCAAGGCCGAGCATAGGGCATCATTGGCGGGCCAATTGCCGCGCGCCTCGCCGTGCAGATCGAGCATCTGACGGCCCACCGGCGCGGCGGAGTAGCGGCAATAGTCCATCAGATCGTCCCAATCGCGATAACGCGTCTTGGTGGCGTCGAGACGGAAGGCATGGAGAATATCGTGACAATGCTGGGGCGTGACGCCGGTCTGTTGCAGGCTGGCCCGCATCGCGGCGGCGGCGGGCGAATCGCTACCCGGCGCGCCGTCGATGATCGCGGCCATGCGATCGAGCCGGCGAACCTTATCATCGGGTGAGAGATCGGGATTGTCGGCGATATCGTCGGCCTGTCGCGCGAAGCGGTAAAAGGCGTGGATGTGCGGCCGCAATCCGCGCCGGATGAGAAACGATCCGACCGGAAAATTCTCGTCGCTTGCGCTCTTGCCCGAAGGCGTTTCAACCCCGTTCAGCGTGCGTTCCGCCACTCGACCCGCCCCTTCCATGAACCGCCGCGCCCCCGAAAATGCCGCCACGCCGACCCTTGCGTCGCACCAAATAAGACCAAGGCGGTCACGGCACCATTCCCGAACGCCGAAACCACGCGACCGCGTCCCGCAGCGCGTCATCCACCGGACGCGGCGCATAGTTCAGTTCGGCCACCGCGCGCTCGGAGGTAAAAAACATCTTTTTGCGTGCCAGGCGCAACCCGTCCGTGGTGACGAACGGCTGCCTGCCGGTGACCCGCGCCACCGCCTCGGCGACGACCGCCATCGGCATCAGGGCTGGTATCGGCAGGCTGATGGTGGGTGGGCGGCGCCCAACCAATCGCGCAATCCGCCCCAGAATGTCACGCAGGCTCATATTCTCGCCGCCGAGGATATAGCGCCGCCCCACCGTGCCGCGTTCTTCGGCCAGGACATGCCCGGCGGCGACATCATCGACATGCGCGAGGTTAAGCCCGGTATCGACGAAGGCCGGCATGCGGCCGGAGGCGGCTTCGACGATCATGCGGCCGGTCGGCGTCGGCTTGATATCGCCGGGCCCGATCGGCGTCGAGGGGTTGACGATGATTGCCGGCAGGCCGTGCGTCGCCGCCAGATCGCTGACAATCGCCTCGGCCATGAATTTCGACCGCTTATAGGGACCGATCATGTCCGATAGCGCGCTCGGGGTCGTCTCGTCCGCCGGCGTGCCGTTGGGATAGAGGCCCAGCACGGCGACGCTGCTGGTATAGACAATCCGCTCGACCCCTTCCGCCAGGGCCGCCTGCATCAGCGCGCGCGTGCCCTCGACATTGGCGCGGTACATCGCCGCCGGCTGCGGCACCCACAGGCGATAATCCGCGGCGACATGATAGAGCGCGCCGCATCCCGACAGCGCCGCCGCCAGCGAAGCCGGATCTTCGAGCGCGCCCTCGCGCCGCTCGACGGCAAGATTCTGCAGATTGAATTTATCGCTTCGCGGCCGCACCAGCACGCGCACCGCGCGGCCCTGCGCCAGCAGCGCCCGCGTCACGGCCGAGCCGACGAAGCCCGACGCTCCGGTCACCAGGACCGGCTTCGACCGATCGACCATTCAGCCGGCGACGGCGCGCCGCGCACCGTTGCCGACGAGCCGCCGGGCCATGTCGCGGGCGGCGCGGTCGGTGTCATAGACATCGTCGAGCGCGTTGATGGCCGGCCGATCGAGCACATTGAGGCTCTCCTCGACGATGGCGGCGATATCGAGAAAGCCGATGGCACCGGCGAGAAACGCCGCCACCGCGATTTCGTTGGCGGCATTGAGGATGATCGGTGCCGCCCCGCCCGCGGCCAGCGCCTCGCGCGCGATGCGCAGCGCCGGAAAGCGCGCGGGATCGGGCGCCTCGAACGTCAGCCGGCCCAACGCGGCAAGATCGAGGCGCGGACTGGGCGCGGGAATGCGTCGCGGCCAGCCCAGCGTGTTGGCGATCGGCGTGCGCATGTCCGGCGAGCCGAGCTGTGCCAGCACCGAGCCGTCGCGGTAATAGACGAGGCCGTGAATCACCGACTGCGGATGCACCACGACATCGACCCGATCGCCGCCCAGCGCGAAGAGATGAGTCGCCTCGATGACCTCGAGCCCCTTATTCATCATGGTCGCGGAATCGACCGAGATTTTTGCCCCCATGCGCCAATTGGGATGCGCCACCGCCTCGGCGGGGGTGACGGCGGCCATCGCCGCCAGCGGACGCTCGCGGAACGGGCCCCCGCTCGCGGTCAGGACGATCCGCTCGATGGCGTGCGCCTGATCGGCGTCGAATACCTGAAAAATCGCGTTGTGCTCGCTATCGACCGGCAGCAGCGTCGCGCCATGCGTCCGCGCCGCTTCCGTCACCAGCGCGCCGGCGCAGACCAGCACTTCCTTGTTCGCCAGCGCGACCAGCGCGCCCCGCTGCACCGCGGCCAAGGTCGGCGCCAGGCCGGCGGCGCCGACAATCGCCGCCATCACCCAGTCGGCGGGGCGTTGCGCCGCCTCGACCACGGCGGCGGGACCCGCCGCCGCCTCGATGCCGGAGCCGGCGAGCGCCGCCTTCAGCGCCGCAAACCGGGTTGGATCGGCGATCACGGCGAGACGCGCCCCGACCGCCCGCGCCTGCTCCGCCAGCAGCTCGGCATTCTTCAGCGCGACCAGCGCCTCGATCGCATAAGCCTCCGGGTCGGCCGCGACCAGTTCGACGGTATTGCGGCCCACGGAACCCGTGGAGCCGAGAATGGTGACGCGTCGGATCATGTCCGCTCAACCATCGGCGGTGGTCCGCGTTCCAAACGGTGGGGTGCGTGACAGGCGTGCTGGTTCATCGGCACGATCATAGTCGAGGTCGGCCGATTCGGTCACGAAGCTTCGTCGGCGCCGAGGTAGGCCTTTTGCAGCGCCCCGTCGCTCTTCAGCGCCGCCGCCGAGTCCGTCTTCACGATATGGCCATGCTCCAGCACATAGCCACGATCGGCGATACTGAGCGCGGCAAAGACATCCTGCTCGACCATCAGAATCGGGACGCCCTGCCCGCGTATCCGCACCAGCACGTCCAGCAGCCGGTCAACGATGATCGGTGCCAGGCCCAGGCTCATCTCGTCGATCATCAGCAGCTTCGGGGCCGCCATCAGCGCCCGGCCGATAGCGCACATTTGCTGCTCGCCACCGGAGAGGCTGCCGGCCATCTGGCCCCGTCGTTCCGCCAGAATCGGGAACAGTTCGAACACTTGCTGGAGGCTGGCGGCGATGCCGGCCGCCCCACGTCGCCGATAGGCGCCCATCATCAAATTCTCTCCGACCGCCATGCGCGCGAACAACTGGCGGCCCTCCGGCACCTGGACCAGGCCGCGCGCGAATAGTGTCTCGGGGCGCAGCGGCAGCACATCCTCGCCGGCGAAACGCAATTGGCCGGTGGCCTTGATGGTGCGCGAGACGGCGCGCAGCAGCGTGGTCTTGCCGGCGCCGTTGCTGCCGACCAAGGCGACGATTTCCCCGGCCCGCACCGCGAGATCGACCCGATTCACGATCGGCACGTCGCCATAGCCGGCGGTGAGACCGCTTATGTCGAGCAGCGCGTCGCTCATGCCCGGCGCCGCCCGAGATAGGCGTCGATGACGCGCGGGTCGTTCAGCACGGCGGCGGGCGGCCCAGAGGCTAGGAGTTGACCCTGCTGCAACACCAGCAGCTTGTCCGAGAGGCGTCGGATCGCAGGCACCACATGCTCGATCACCAATACCGTGACGCCGCGATCGCGCACGCGCTTGATCAGGCCGACGACGGCATCGACCTCGGTCGGCGTCAGGCCGGCCATTACCTCGTCCAACAGCAACAGCTTGGGCTGCATCGCCAGCGCCTTGGCGAATTCGAGCCGCTTGCGATCGGGGCCGCCAAGCCGATCGGCGTGCTGGGCCGCCAGCGGCGCGAGTCCAACGAAATCCAGCAACTCCGCGGCGCGCGCGCGCGCCTTGGCGCGATCGTGCTCGCCGCCCCCGGCGCCGAACAGCGCGCCCATCGCGACATTGTCGAGCACCGACAGGCCGGGGAACGGCTTGGCGATCTGATAGGTGCGGGCGATGCCGAGATGCGCCCGCGCATAGGCCGGCCGGCGATCGATGCGCGCCCCCTCCAACAAAATCTCGCCCGCATCCAGCCCCAGCGAGCCGCCGATCAGATTGACCAGCGTGCTTTTGCCGGCGCCGTTGGGGCCGATCAGCCCCATGATGGTGCCGCGCTTGATGGTGAAGCTGACGTCTTTTACCGCTTCCAGCCCCTGAAACCGCTTCAGCAGGCCCCTGGCCTCGAACAGCGGCGCGGCGCCATTCACAGCCGGTACTGCCGCATATTGGCCAGGAAATAGCGCCAGCGCAGCCGGCGGAAGCCGCCACCGAGATCAACCAGGCCCTTGGGCAGGAAGATCACCGCGAGCAAAATCACCAAGCCGAAAAACAGCGCCGCCGCGGTCGAAATGTTGTCGGCCAACAGCTCATAGATCGCCGACAGAATGAAGGCGCCGATCACCGGACCGGCGACGGTGCCGGGCCCGCCGAACATGGTCATGATCACCATGCGCACATCGAGCGTGGTATCGAACGCGCCCGCCGGATCGACAAAGGTGATCCAGTAGGCGTGAATGCCGCCGGCGATCGCGGTGAAGAGCGCCGCCAGCATCAGCGCCACCAGCTTATAGCGGGTGGCATTGACGCCGACCGTGGCCGCCGCGTCCTCATCCTCGCGGATCGCGATCAGCGCCATGCCGAATCGGCTGTGTGCGATCCACGCCACGGTCGCCGTCGCGGCGGCCAGCAAAACCAGCGCCATCTCGTAAAACAGCGTGTCATTGCGCGTCAGCGGCAGGATCAGGCCGACATTCCGGCCAGTGACGTCGAGATTGGCCGCCAGCGCGGACAGCGCCGCCGAAATCCCCAGCGTCACGATGGCGAAATAAGGTCCGCGCAAACGCAGAATCGGCCAACCGAGCAGCGCCGCGAAGGCCACCGAGAGCACGGCGCCGAACGCCAGGCCAAGCCAGAACGGCTGATTCCACTGTGCCATCGCGATCGCGGTGCCGTAGGTGCCGAGGCCATAGAAGGCGGAATTGCCGAACGAGACATAGCCGGTGAAGCCGCCGAGGATGTTCCAGGACTGCGCCAGCACCGCGATCAGCAGCGCGTTGATGCCAAACTGGATGATCACGGCATTGCCGAGCCAGGGCACCAGCGCCACCACCACAACGATGATGGCAAGGGCGATCCAGCGCCAGATCATGCGAGCTTCAGCGACCGGGCCGGCCGCAGCACCAGAATCAGGACCAAGAGGCCGAAGCTGACGACATCGGTATAGGTGGGGCCGAGATAGAGCGCGGTGACCGCCTCGGCGATGCCGATCACGATGCCGCCGGCGATGATTTTCAAGGGGTTATCGAGGCCGCCGATGATCGCGATGACAAAGGATTTGGCGGTGAGCGTCGCGCCGATATAGGGCGTGATCTGCGCCACGATGCCGTAGAGCCCGCCGGCCGCGCCGGCGAGCGCCGCGCCGATGCCGAAGGTGATGGCGTAGATCCGCGCCGGATCCACCCCATAAAGCCGCGCCGCGTCGAGATTCTGCGCCGTCGCCCGGATCGCCCGGCCCAATCGCGTCCGATCCAGCAGCAGATAGAGCAACAGCGCCAATAGCAGCGCGATCCCGAAGGCAATCAGGCGTCCGACGGGAATCGTGACATCGTCAACGCTGAAATTAGCGCCGGCATAGGAGGGGTTGATGGTGCGGAAATCGGCGGTGAACAAAAGCTGGGCGAGATAGGTCAGCACCACATCGAGGCCGAACGTGAACAACAGGGTATTGAGCAAGGCGGACCGGACAATGAGGTTCAACAGCGTGCGCTGAATGACATAGCCGAAGAGAAACAGCGCCAGCATCGCCAGCGGCAGCGCCGCCAACGGGTCGAGCCCGGCGGTGAACAGGAAGAAAACGACATAGCCACCGAGCATGATGAAGGCGCCATGGGCGAGATTGACGATATTCAGCACACCCCAGACCAGCGCCATGCCCAGCGCCATCAAGCCATAAAGTCCGCCCAGCAGGACGCCGTCGATCAGAATTTGCGCGAAGAGCAACGGCGTCCCGCCCGGCGATCGGTGGTGGCGGCGGCGCTAACCCCGCTGGTTCCAGGGCGGCACCGGGAATACCGGCTTGTCGATGAATTTGTCGGTGAAGATCGGCGCGACCTCGCCCTTCTGTATCTGAATCACGATCTGCGGCACGACAATCTGGCCGCCCGCATTGAATTTTACATGGGCGTAGAGGCTTTCGAAATCCGACGACGCGATCGCGTCGCGCACCTTGGCCTTATCGAGCGAGCCGGCCTTTTCGATCCCCTTGACCAAGGTTTCGACCGCCACCGCACCGGCGGCGCCGTGATAATCGGGGTCATAGCCATATTTCGCTTTGTAGGCCGCCGCGTATTTCGAGGCATCGCCGAACCAATCGTCCTTCAGCGCCGGCGTCGGCAGCCAAGCGGTCATGCCGAACGCGTCGTTGGCGTCCTTGCCGAGCGCCTTGCGGAAATCGGCAGCCGGCACCCCGACGGTGAACGACATCATCAGCTTCGGGTTGGCGTTGAGGCTCTTCGATTGCCGCAGGGCGTTAAGCACCTCCGGCTCCAGCCCGCCCCACAACACGACATCCGGCTGCTTCGATTTGATCTGCGCCATGATTGAGGAGAAATCTGACGATTTCGCCGCATAACTTTGATCCAGCACGATATTCATGCCGGCTGCCTTCAGCAGCTTGCGCGTGCCCTTGGCTACCGATACATCGAACGCGTCGTCGGCGGTCACCAGGGCGACCGTGCTCGCCTTGGGCTGAAGCTGTTGCAGCATAGTGATGGTGCTGGCGAAATAATCGTCGGCGGGTGGCAGCAGGCCAAAAATGTATTTGTAGCCGCGGCTGAAAATCTGCGGCGAGGCGCCGCCACCCTCGACCATCGGGATCTGGTATTTTTCCGCGATCGACGAATCGGCGAGCGTCAGGCTGCTGGCATAGGGGCCGAGCAGAAAATCGACCTTATCCTGTGCCACCAGCCCGACATACTGCCGAACGCTGAGATTAATATCGGACTGATTATCAAGTAATTTCAGGGTGATCGGGACCGACTTTCCACCAATCTTGATGCCGCCCGCCTGATTGATCCGATCAATCGTCAGCGTATAGGCATCGCGGTAGTAGCGCCCGAGATTGGCATCCTGGCCGGTCAATTGCAGCGAGGAGCCGAAGGTGATCGTGCTCGGAACATCTGCCGCGACGGCGCTGCCGCCGCCCAACGCCATGGCCAGGATCGCCGCCAGCATCAGATTTTTTGTCATGTGGCCTCCCTATTCCTTGCCCGATTTCTTGCCCTATTTCTTAATAGCCGCCCGCACTTTGTCCGCGGTGATCGGCAGGTCGCGAACCCGCGCGCCGATGGCGTTGAAAATAGCATTGCCGAGGGCCGGCGCCACCACGCTCATTGCCGGCTCGCCGGCACCGGTCGGATGCTGCCCCTCGGCGACAAGATGGATGTCGAGCGGCGGCACCTGATCATAACGCAGACAACTATAGGTATTGAAGTTGGTATCATGGAATGCGCCATCGACGAGCAGTGCCTGCTCATAGAGGGCGACGCTAAGTCCCCACAGCGTGGCACTTTCGACCTGAGCCAGCGCCCCATCGCGGTGAACCGCCGCCCCGATATCGGTGACCACGGTCAATTTCGCGACGTTGATGGCGCCGGTCGCGGCATCGACATCGACCTCCGCGACGCAAGCAGTCCAGCTCGGCCGCATCCGGTCCGGCGCGCTCGACGCGGCTAGGCCGATCCCGTGGCCGCAATTTTTTGCCTGATGCTTGGCGGTGTAGCCAGTCAGCGCGACGATCTTGCGGATCACGGTGGCAAGCCGCGCCGCCCCACCCTCCGCCGCCGGCGGCCCGCCGCGATTGGGGCCGCTGCCGTCGAGCCAGCGCAGGCGCAACGCCACCGCATCCTCGCCGGTGTACTCGGCCAGCTCGTCGATGAAACTCTCCAGCGCCCAGAACGCGAAGCCGGTGGCGGCGCCGCGCAGAAAGCCGCTGGGCACCGCGCGCTGCGCCAGGTCGTTCTTGATGGCGCGGACATGATAGGCCGGCGGCGAATACCAGCTATCGGCGCCGGTCAGCACGCTCCAATCGACCTTGGTCTTGCCGTCCGCGCCGGGCAGCAGCGCGATCGGCAGGGCGCGCGCCAGCGGCCAGGCGGAACAGAGATCGTGGGTCAGCGCGGTGATTCGGCCGGCCCGGTCGAGCCCCGCCGATAATTTCTGATAGGTCAGCGGACGGGGAAAGTCGAAACCGAATGCCTCCGCGCGGTCGAAGATCAATTTGACCGGCCGGTCCGCCGCCTTGGCCGCCAGCGCGCACGCCACCGCCGCATCGACCTCCACCCGTCGCCCGGACGGATCGCCGATCTCGGTTTGATGCAGCGCGATCGACCCGGAATCGGTGTCGAGCGCGTCGGCCAGCGCCGCCACCAGATGCGTTTGAAAGGCGGAGCCGGCATAGCAATGCCAGATGTCGCCATCGCGCAGCACCAGCGCGCTCATCGGCTCGATCCCGGCATGCGCGACATGGGCCGTGGCATATTCGCCAGAGAAAACCGTCGCGGCCTCGGTCATTGCCTTGTCGGCGTCACCGATGATCCACCATGGCGTGCCGGCGTTGGGGTCGGCGACCAGCGCCTTGGCGCGCGCAAGGATGGCGGCATCGTCCACCGCCCCGTTCGGTCCCGATTCCCAATCGATGTCGAGTGCCTTGGCGGCGGCACGCGCCGCCGGAAAATTATCCGCGAGGGCCATGACGTAATAGCCATTGTCACCCGCCGGGGCGGGCGCGCTGACAAAGCGGCGATAGCCGGCGATCCGGCGCGCGGCGGTATCGTCGATCGAGCGCGGGCGGCAGCCGGCGCGCAGCGGCGGCCGCGCGATCTTGGTGTAAAGCAGATTGGGCGCGAAGCAGTCGATGGCGAAGCGCGCCGAGCCATTGACCTTGGCCGGAATGTCGAGCGCCGGCGGCGAAGTACCGATCACGGTCGGCGCGCCGTCCGGCTTCAGCGCGATGGCGGCGAGATCGGCTTCCTCGAAGACGCGATTGACGGCGCCGGCGCCGACCAGCGCGCCATAGCTGACCCGCCGGCCGCTGGTCCGATGAATGACCCAGCCGCGCACGGCCGTACAATCGTCACGCCCGACACCGAGTTGCTTGGCGCCGGCCTCGATCAACGCGATGCGGCCGGCGGCGCCATAGCGCCGCAAATCGTCATAACTGGCGGCGATGCTCCAGCTTCCCGCCGTCACCAGGATGCCGAATTGGCGCGCCGGGTCGGGATAGTCGATGCGCATGTCGCGCCAGTCGGCCGCCAGCTCCTCCGCGATCATCATCGCGAAGGCGGTGCCGATATGCTGACCGACTTCCGCCTTCAAGATGTGAACGGTGACGATGCCGGTGCGATCGATGACATACCAAATCGAGGGCGCGTAAGTGCCGGCGGCCTCGGCGCGGCCGACTCGGACATAGCCGACGAACAGCCCCGCGCCCGACGCCGCCGATCCGATGAGAAAGCGCCGCCGGTTCATGCGGTCCCCCAAACTACGCGCCCCCCCGGTGGATGCCGGGGTCCATCCTTGCCATGGATACCGGCCTTCGCCGGTAAAGGGAAAAGGTTTAGTGCCGCGGTGCGAGGACGCGCCTCGCCCCACGAGCCGGGGACACCAAGGCAGACAAAGTCCATTCTCTAACCCCAACCAAGCGCCTCCCCGGCGAATGCCGGGGTCCATTCTTGCCATGGGTACCGGCCTTCGCCGGTAATGTGAAAAAGGTTTGTTGTCGCGGTGCGATGGTGTGTTTTTGGATCGTGCGTCCCTCGACAGCGCCCGCCGTGCGGGCGCGCTCGGGATGAGGCGATAATTTTCGGTTTTGAAGGTCTGTACCGACACCCAGCCATCCTCATCCCGAGCGTGCGCGCAGCGCACAGTCGAGGACGCACGGAATCGATGCCGGGAAAAAACTTTGAACCGCCAAGCCTGCCCCGGCGGAAAGCCGGGGACGCAAAGGCGCCAAGTTCGCCAAGTCCATTCTCGAACCAACCGAGCGCCTCACCGGCAAATGCCGGGGTCCACCCTTGCCATGGATACCGGCCTTCGCCGGTAAAGTGAAAAGGAATAAAAAAGGCTCTCCAGGTTGCCCTGGAGAGCCTTGGCAGTAATGGCGTGACTAATTAGGCGCCCATCAGCGCCTTCACCTTTTCCGGGGTGAACGGCAGGTTCCGCGGGCGTACGCCGACCGCGTCGAAGACGGCATTCGATACCGCCGGCGCCACCGTGGTCACCGCCGGTTCGCCGACGCCAACGGGGGGCATCCCCGGCGTGCTGATGATGTGAATTTCGACTTCCGGCGCCTGGGAAATACGCAGCGGGAAATAGGTGTCGAAATTGGTCTGGTCGAGATTGCCATGATGCATGGTCGCCTGCTCGTAGAGCGCGAGGCTCAATCCGAACAGCGTGCCGCCTTCGCACTGTGACCGGGCGCCATCGATATTCACCGCCTGCCCCAGATCCATCACCGTCGTCATCTTGTCGACATGGATCGCGCCGGAGGATTTATCGACCGAGACCTCGACAATGCCGCAGGTCCAGGTTGGCGTGTCGCGGAAATGGGTGGTCGCGGCAAGACCGATGCCGCGACCAGGGCCCATCCGCTTGTGCTTTTTATGGAAGTCGGTGATCTGCACCGCCTTCCTGATGACATTGGCGATGCGTTCCGCGCCGCCGATCGACATCGGCACCGAACCCTTATTCGGTCCGGTCGCCTTCAGCATGGCGAGACGCAGCTCGACCGGGTCCTTGCCGGTCTTGCGCGCCACCTCGTCGATGAAGCTTTCGAGCGCGAAATAGGTCCAGCCCGTCGACACCGACCGCAAGAAGCCCGGCGGAGTCGCGCGCTGAGCCAGCTCGTTCTGAATACCGCGCGACAGATAGTTCGGCACGCCGTACCACGAGTTGGAGCCGTCGAGCGAAGTGCCGTCGAGCTTCACGTTTTTCTTGTCCAGCGCGGGCGTCATCTGTTGGGGTGCCGCGCGAACCGCCGAGAACGCCGCGCAGACATCGTGTTGCAGCGCGACGAGATTGCCGCCCTTGTCGATGCCGGCCTGAAGGCGCTGGTAGGTGATGGTGCGATAGAAGTCATTCCTGAACTCTTCATCGCGGGTATAGATCAGTTTTACCGGCCGTCCCAATGCCTTGGCGGCAAGCGCGGTCGGGATCATCGCGTCCGCCTCGAGCCGGCGCCCGAAGCCGCCGCCGATATAGACCTGATGCAACAGCACCTGCTCCGGCTTCATGCCCATCACGGCGGCCATGATCGGCTGATGAGCGATCTGCAACTGGCTGCCGGAATAGAGATGAAGAGTGCCGTTATCGATATACGCCACCGCGTTCATCGGCTCGATCGGCTGATGCGATGCGAGCGGGGTGATGAATTCGGCGTCGATCCGGGTCGGGGCGTCGGCCAATGCCTTCTTCGGATCGCCGATGAGCCAGAACGCGCCGCCGGTATTCGGATCGTTCACCAGATCCTTGGCGCGCTGAAGGATCTGCTCGCTGCTGACATCGGCGTTGGGACCGAGGTCCCAGTCGATCTTCATCGCCTTGGCCGCCTTGATGGCCGCCGGAAAATTGGTCGCGATGACGATGACATAATGGGTGTTGACGCCGATCGGGTCCGGAATCGAGAGATACTGCATGTATCCCGGAACCTTCTTCGCCTCGGTATCGTCGATCGACTTCGGCTTGGCGCCGATGCGGACCGGCGGTCGCGCGATCTTGGCGTAGACCATGTTCGGCAGGAAATAATCGATGCCGAAATTGGCCTTGCCGACGACCTTGGGCGGAATGTCCAGGGCCTGAATCGGCTTGCCGACGACGGTGTATTGCGATGCCTTTTTCAGCGGCATCTTCTTCAGATCGTCGGGGCTGTAGACCTTATCGACCTTGCCGGTCGCCACGAGCTGCGCGTAGCTGATCCGCTTGCCGCCCTTGGTCGTAACCCAGCCCTTCACGACGTGACAATCTTCCGGCTTCACGCCGAGCTCTTTCGCGCCCGCCTCGATCAGGGCGATGCGGCCGGCGGCACCGGCCTGAGCCGCGCCGTGGAACGTCGTCAGAATGCTGAGCGAGCCGGCGGTGAAGAACACGCCGTATTTCGGCGCCGGATCGGGATAGTCGATCCGCACATTGTTCCAGTCGCCCTGCAGCTCTTCCATCAGCGACTGGGCGATGGCGGTGCCGACATGCTGGCCCATTTCCGATTTCGGCGTATGGAGCGTGATGATGCCGGTCGGCTCGATAGTGAAGGAGGGCACCGGCGTCCAATTGCCGGCAGCGAAGGCTTCGCCCGCGGTGCCCATTATCTGGGGCAGCAGCGAATAGCCGAAGGTCAGGCCGGCGCTCGCGGCGGCGGTCCCAACGAGGAAGCCGCGGCGGTTGACCGTCGTGGTTTCGGGATTGCGTTCGATGGTATCCATGCTCGGATCTCCTAAGCCTTGCGCATGTCAGCGGAAGCCCGCTTGATGGCTTTTTTGATCCGAACATAGGTCATGCAGCGACAGAGATTGCCGTTCATGGCCGTGGTGATTTCATGATCGTTCGGGGTCGGGTTCTTCTGCAAGAGGGCCGCCGCCTGCATGATCTGGCCGGACTGACAGTAGCCGCATTGTGGCACCTGTTCGGCCACCCAGGCCCGTTGCAGGGGATGCTGGCCCATCGGGTCGAGACCCTCGATGGTCGTGATTTCCTGGCCCGACGCCTCTTCGAGGCTGGTCTGGCAGGAGCGCACCGCGTCGCCGTTGAGATGGACGGTGCACGCGCCGCACAGGCCGGCACCGCAACCGAATTTCGTGCCGGTCATCTGCAAATGCTCGCGGATGACCCAAAGCAGCGGCGTGTCGTCGGACATATCGACAACACGACTGAAGCCGTTAATGGTGAGAACTCTCATGATACTCCCTCGCGTTCCTTCCTTCGCGGTTTCGTGGCGTCCAACGGGCGACGACGACAGCCATGGCTCAGGGCCCGGCGGTCAGGCGCCAGCCGTTTACAGTCGGATTTTTTCTCTCTTGATCATGTCGGCGAGACCTCCCTCCCTGTCAGCGCCGATAGCTTAATTCTTACCCCGCCGTTACCGGCTTGTTATCGCCCTATAGATGCCACGTTCCGGTCACATCCACGGCTATTTTCAATAGCCTTGATGCTCGCAGCGTCGTTTAAGACTGTCAATGTGTCCGTTGGGATATAGCGAGTGGCGGCGCCCCTCGCCGCGTCGGGCGCGAGAGGGGACGCCAATCCAGGGCGGCTAATTCAGGTGGGTGCGGTCCTGCAAGGCGTCGCGCAACGCCAACCATTTGCCATGGAGCGCGACGACCGCCACGCGCTGGTCATCCCTGCTGGCGCCGGTGACGCTGGTATCGAGCAGCGCGTTACGCAGCACCAGCCAGCGGTGAGGCATCGTCTCCGCCTTGGGCGGTTCGGCGGCGGCCGCCGATTGGAGCGACATATCCAGCAGCGGCAGCTGCGGGCCGAAGCCGGCGCACAGCCCTGCCCCCAATGCGATGCCGATCAGGAACAAGCGGCCCCCCCCGATCATGCGCGTCTTGACGTAGCCGGTGAGCGCGATCTCGCGCCCGCAATCATCGGTTACCATGTTGCCTCCAACCATTTTAAGCGTGGCATTTTTTCCGCCGGTGGGACCCCGCGCCCGCGCCGGCGAATGCTTTAACGCCTTGTTAATGATTGGAGCATACACGCGATAAAACGCGCCACCAGTAATAGATTAATAATGGTTAACGCACGATCGGCCCCGAATGCGGCCCTTTTTTACCCTACTTTGTCGCCTGTTTGAGATAGGCGATCAGGTTGTCGAGCTTTTCCGGGTCGTGCAGGCCGAGGAAGGCCATCTTGGTGCCCGGCACCTTGGCTTGGGGATCGGGCAGGTAGGATTTGAGGCTGGCTTCGTCCCAGGTAATGCCCGACCGCTTCATCGAGGGCGAATAGGCGAAGTCCGGCGCCGTCCCCGCTTTGCGGCCGAAGAGGCCATGGAGGCTCGGCCCGATGCCGTTCTTGCCGGCCGCCACCGAATGGCACGCCATGCACTGAAAGAACACGATCTTGCCCTTGACCGAATTACCCTCGGCATTGGCGGCAACGGACACGGTCGAGGCAAAGGCCAAACCGAACGCGAACAACATCCCAAATTTCATGATCCGCCCCCACGCTGTTTCTTGGCGCCAGCAATCGCACAGCCGGCGGATCGGGTCAATTCGGCGGATAGGTTTTCCGGCGCCGGTGTTGCTATGATCCCGTCTGAAACACCAAGGATGGGGATCGCATGGGACCGCTCGCGGGGATCAAGATCGTCGAGTTCGCCGGCATCGGCCCGGCACCGATGTGCGCGATGCTGCTGGCGGATCTGGGCGCGGACATCCTGCGCATCGACCGCATCGAGCCGAGCGGCCTCGGCGTGCAATCGCCCGATCGGTTCAAGCTGCTGCATCGCAGCCGCCCGGCGGTGACGATCGACCTCAAGCAGCCGGCCGGCATCGCGCTGGCGTTGCGACTGATCGCCGGCGCCGACGCGGTGATCGAGGGCTTTCGGCCCGGCGTAATGGAGCGGCTGGGGCTGGGGCCGGAGCCGTGCCTTGCGGCCAATCCGCGACTCGTCTATGGCCGCATGACCGGCTGGGGTCAGAGCGGGCCGCTGGCGCCCACCGCCGGCCACGATCTCGACTACATCGCTCTCTCGGGCGCGCTGCACGCCATCGGCCGCGCGGGCCAGAAGCCGACCCCGCCCCTCAACCTCATCGGCGATTTCGGCGGCGGCGCGCTCTATCTGGCGATGGGCATGCTGGCGGCGCTGCTCGAGACCGCGCGCTCTGGCAAGGGCCAGGTGGTCGATGCCGCGATGGTCGAGGGCGCGGCCTCGCTGATGACCACGTTCTACGGCCTGTTCGCCGGCAGGCAAATCACGCTCGAACGCGGCACCAATTTCCTCGATTCGGGCGCGTTCTTCTACGAGGTCTATGAATGCGCCGACGGCAATTTTGTCGCGGTCGCGGCGATCGAGCCGAAGTTTTTCGCCGAGCTGCTGCGGCGCCTCGACATCGACCCCGCCGCCGTGCCCCGCCAGGACGAGCGCGCGCGCTGGCCCGAGGGCAAGGAGAAGCTCGCGGCAAAGTTCAAAACGAAGACGCGCGACGAGTGGGTGGCGCTGTTCGCCGGCGGCGATGCCTGCGTCGCGCCAGTCCTATCGCTGACCGAGGCGCCGCACCATCCCCAGGCGGTGGCGCGCGGCAGCTTCGTCACGATCGACGGCGTGGTTCAGCCGGCGCCGGCGCCGCGCTTCAGCCGCACCCAGACCGCGATGCCGACCGCGCCGACCGCGCCCGATGCCGATTCGCTGCGCCGCTGGGGTGTCGCCGCCGCCGAAATCGAGGAATTGCGCGGCGGCAAAATCGTCGGGTGAGGATCAGTCGCCGGCTTGCTGCTCCGACGCCGCCAGCACGCGCGCTTTATGGCCGCTGACCTCAGCGCCGGCATAGGGCGAGAGGTTGATGAAAAAGAACACGCATGAGATCGAGATCACGCTGACCGCGATGAAGGCCGGGGTGAAATCCTCGGCGGCGAGGCTCGATGAACCATGCCACAGCAGCGTCAAGTGCAGCGCCAGCGCCCCGGTGCCGACCCCGATGCTCATCGCCAATTGCTGCCCCATGCTTTGCAGCGAGGTGGCGCGGCTCATCCGCGCGGCCGGCACGTCGGCATAGGCCAGCGTGTTGACGCTGGTGAATTGCAGCGAGCGGAAAAAGCCGCCGCACAGCAAGATGCCGAAAATCAGATAGTGCGGCGTCGCGGGCCGGAACAGCGCCAGCGCGAACAAGAAGGCGCTGGCGATGAAGGCATTGCCGATCAGGACATGGCGAAAGCCGAAGGTGCGGATGATCGGCCCCGCCGTGGTCTTCATCAGCATCGCGCCCATCGCGCCGGCGAACGTCAGCAATCCCGAATTGAGCGCCGACATGCCGAAGCCGAGTTGAAACATCAGCGGTGTCAGGAACGGCATGGCGCCGACGCCGATGCGGAAGAAACTGCCGCCGACCACGCCGGCGAAATAAGTCGGGATCTTGAGGAGGCCGAGATCGATCAGCGGAAAGGCGGTGCGCCGCGCATGCAGCACATACAGCACCAGCAATAGCGCGCCGCTGACCAACAGCGCCACCACGATGCTGCCCGGTATCGCGCCGCGCCCCGCGGTCTCGAAGCCGAACACCACGCCCGCGAGGCCGAGCCCGCACAAGATGAAGCCGCGCCAATCGAGCGGATGGGCGTCGGGCTCTCGGATATTGTCGATGAAGATCGACGCCAGCACGAAGCCGAGAATACCCATCGGAATGTTGATGAAGAATATCCAGCGCCACGAGAAGTAGGTGACGATGAAGCCGCCCAGAACCGGCCCGGTCACCGGCCCGATCAGCGCCGGCACGGTCAGATAGGTCATCGCGCGCACCAGATCGGATTTCGGCACAGCGCGCATCATGACGAGGCGCCCGACCGGCACCATCATGGCGCCGCCCATGCCTTGCAGGATGCGCGTGCCGACGAGTTGCCACAGCGAATGCGCGAAGCCGCAGCCGATGGAGCCGAGCGTGAACACGACGATCGCGGTGCGGAACACGGTGCGCGCGCCGAAGCGGTCGGCGAACCAGCCGCTGGCCGGGATGAAGACGGCGAGGCTCAACAAATAGGAGGTGATGGCGACGTTGAGCCGCACCGGGTCCTCGTTCAGCGCATGGGCGATCGAGGGCAGCGCCGTCGAGATGATCGTCGAATCCAGATTCTCCATGAACAGCGCGCACGCGACGATCATGGGAATAAGGAATTGGCGCGGCGGGCGGGGCATGGCTGATTTTTTCTTGGCGACGACAGGGCGGGCGGGACAGACCCGCATGTGGGTTTCAACGCACTAATTTACCACAGATCGCGCGCCGGGATTTGCGTTGTCGCGATTCGTGTCATGCGTTTGCCGGCGTCATGATCTTCGCTGGCAAACACCGCGCCCCGGCCACATACTGGCGGCGCCCGAGATATGGGGTCGCTGGCTCCGACCTGGTTGCAAGGAGGCGGCGAGTTTGACGATGCGACCGCGTTACGGCGCCGATTATCGGACATTGCTTTGGATCGCGTTGGCGCCGGGCCTCGTGGCGTTGCAGTTCGCGGTGCCGGCTCTGATACCCTATCTGTGCTGGCTCAGTTGCTACTTCGCGCTCGCGCTCGGCATCATCGCGCATAATCACAATCACTGTCCGACATTTCGCAACCGTCGCGCCAATGAGTTTTTCGGCGCCTGGATTTCCGTCTTTTACGGCTATCCAACCTTCGCCTGGATTCCGACGCACAACATGAACCACCACAAATTCGTCAATCGCGCCGGCGACGCGACGATCACCTGGCGGTATTCGGACAAGCATCGGCTGCTGGTGGCGGCGACCTATTTTTTCGTTTCCAGCTATTGGCAAGGCGAGCCGATCCAGGCGTTCATCGCCAAGGCGCGGCGCGACAACGCGCCGCTGTTCCGCACGATCCTGACGCAGTATGCGATTTGGGCCGGCGCGCATCTTGGCGCGCTAGTGTTGGCGGTTGCGCTGCATGGCTGGCGCACCGGCATCTATGTCTATGCCCTGACCTGCCTGGTGCCGGCCCTGTTCGCGCTGTGGACGATCATGTTCTTCAACTATGAACAGCATGTTCATGCCGATCCCTGGTCGCGGCATAATCATTCGCGCAGTTGGGATGGACGCGCGCTCAATTTCCTGCTGTTCAACAATGGCCTCCACGCCGCGCACCATGAGACGCCCGGCCTGCATTGGAGTCGGCTGCGCGCGGCGCACCGGGCGCTGGCGCCGAAGATCGATCCGCGCCTGATCAATGACGGCCTCACCTGGTACATCATCCGCCAGTATGGGCTGGCGCGCTTCAAGCCCAGCCTCGGCACCGTCCAAGTGGGCCGCGCCGCCAACGATCCGCCGATGGGCAAGCCTGTCAGCACGCGCTGGGCCGATGCCGAGACTGTGGCGCCGGCTTTGAAGGCGATCGCCCCGACGGGTTAGCTACACCGCCAATTTCGCGATGAGATCGCGCATGTCCTCGGGCATGTCGCTGGTGAAGCGCAGCGTCTCGCCGCTGGCGGGATGGCGAAAGCCGAGCAGCCAGGCATGCAGCGCCTGGCGCGCCAATAGTTTCTTCGCGCGCTTCCGGCCATAGACCGGATCGCCGATCAGCGGATAGCCCAGCGCCGCCAGATGGACACGGATTTGATGGGTGCGGCCGGTCGCGAGGCGGCATTCCAGCAGCGCCGCCTCGGTGCCATAGGCGGCGAGGCGCCGATAGCGCGTCAGCGCCTGTTTGCCGCCGCGCGCCACCATCGCCATCCTTTTCCGATCATGCGGATTGCGGCCGATGGCGCCCGCGATCTCGCCCTCGGCGGGCGGCACACCCCAGACGATCGCGCGATAGGCACGCTCGATCCGCCGCGCCGCGAAATCCGCCGATAGCGCGTGATGCGCCAGCTCGGTTTTCGCCACCACCATCAGGCCACTGGTATCCTTGTCGAGGCGATGGACGATGCCCGGCCGCTTCACCCCGCCGATGCCGGCCAGCGCGTCGCCGCAATGCGCGATCAACGCATTGACCAGCGTGCGGTCGGGATTGCCGGGCGCCGGATGCACCACCAGCCCGGCCGGCTTGTCCACCACCAGGAGATGCGCGTCCTCATAAGGAATGACCAGCGCCATTGCCTGCGCCACGGGCCTGTCGGGCACCGGCTCCGGCAGGGTGATGGAGAATGATTGCCCGGCCCTGGTCTTCGCCGCCGGGTCGGTCGCCGCCGCGCCCGCCACCGCGACCTGCCCGCCCTCGATCAGCCGTTTGATCTGGGTGCGCGACAAGGGCGCCAGCGCGCGTGCCAGAAAGCGGTCCAGCCGCTCGCCCGTCGCGGCATCATCGACGATTACCGTGCGCGTCTCGGCCATGCTAAGCCTATCCAGTAACGCAAAGCCGGACGGTCGGGAAGCATGCGCGGGTTGAAGATACTGGTCGTGACGATGGGGATCCTGCTGATCGTCGGCATCGTCGCGCTTGTCGTCGGCATTGCCTATCGGGTCAATCATCGCGTGGTTACGGCGCCGTTGATCGCGCACGCGACCGTCGCGCCGAATGGCATGCCCCATACCCTCACCCTGCCGGCCGACGCGAAGATCGTGAGCATCCAGAGCGACGGCGACCGCGTCACCGTCCGCCTTGCCCTGCCCGACGGCGGCGAGACGCTGATGCTGGTCGATTGGCAGACCGGCCGGACCCTATCGACCATCGAGCTGCGGCGCTAAATCGGCGTCGCGATCTGGTCCGGGGACAATACCGCGATCAAATGCTCGACCGTGTCGCCGGTGATCGGATGACGCCAGCCCGGCGCGATTTCGGCCAGCGGCAATAGCACGAAGGCGCGGTGATGAAGGCGCGGATGCGGCAGGAACGGCGCGCCATCGCCGCCGGCCGCGACAAGCGCGTCATACGCCAGCAGGTCGAGGTCGAGCGTGCGCGCGCCATTGACCTCGCGGCGCGCGCGCCCGAACCGCGCCTCGATCCGGTGCAGCAGCGCCAGCAGGTCGAACGGTGATAAATCCGTCGCGACCGCGATCACGGCGTTGACGTACCAGGGCTGATCGGAGACCGGCACCGGCGCCGAGCGATAATCGCGCGAGCGCGCCACCACCCGGACGCCGGCTGCGGTCAGCGCGCCGATCGCGGCCGTGATGGTCGCCGCCGGGTCCCCCACGCTGCTCGGCAGATTGCCGCCAATCCCGATCAGAATCATCGCGCCACCCGGCAAATGTTTCCTGTTCGCCGCCGCGCGCCGGGTGCTATCCTGCCGGCCTTCTCCAAGGAGCGGATCAAATGCTGTTCTATCCGCAAGAAAAAATTGCCCTCTTCATTGATGGCGCGAACCTTTATGCGGCGGCGCGCGCGTTGCAATTCGATATCGATTATAAGCGGCTGCTCGGGCTGTTCGGCTCGCAGGGCCAGCTCATTCGCGCGTTCTATTATACGGCGCTGCTCGAAGATCAGGAATATTCCCCGCTGCGGCCGCTGGTCGATTGGCTCGATTACAATGGCTACACCATGGTGACCAAGCCGACCAAGGAATTCACCGACGCGATGGGGCGCCGCAAGATCAAGGGCAACATGGATATCGAGCTCGCCATCGACGTGATGGAAATGGCGCCGCATCTCGATCACATCGTGCTGTTCTCCGGCGATGGCGATTTCCGCCGCCTCGTCGAGGCGGTGCAGCGCAAGGGCGTACGCGTCACCGTGGTCTCGACCATCCGCTCGGCCCCGCCGATGGTGGCGGACGAGTTGCGGCGCCAGGCCGATATCTTCGTCGACCTGGTCGATATCCGCGAACGGATCGAGCGGGTGCATCACCAGGACATGGCGCGATCGCCGATGCCGCATGGCAGCGAGTGAGATACCGGCGCCCGATCGGGATTGTCCGCTGTGCCCACGCCTCGTCGATTTTCGCCTGCGGCAGCGCGCCGCCTTTCCCGACTGGCATAACGCGCCGGTACCGTCGTTCGGCGACCCCGACGGGCGGCTGCTGATCGTCGGGCTGGCGCCGGGCCTGCGCGGCGCCAATCGCACTGGGCGTCCGTTTACCGGCGACTACGCCGGCAACCTACTCTATGCGACGCTGCTCAAATTCGGCTTCGCGCGCGGCGACTATCGAGAGCGGCCCGACGACGGGCTGACCCTGATCGATTGCCGCATCGCCAACGCGGTCCGATGCGTGCCGCCGGAAAACAAGCCTGAACCAAGCGAGATCAAGACCTGTCACCAATTTCTCAAGGGCGAAATCGCCGCGATGCGGAATCTGCGCGTCGTGATGGCGCTGGGCAAAATCGCCCATGATGCGGCGGTCCGCGCCTTTGGCGGCCGCATCGCCGCGCATCGCTTCGCCCATGGCGCCGTGCACGAGATGGGCAATGTGGCGCTCGCCGATTCCTATCATTGCTCGCGCTACAACACGAACACCGGCCGGCTGACGACGGCGATGTTCGAGGCGGTGGTCGGCGCGCTGCGCCAGCGGCTGGCGGCGTAGCGGCCCGCCACGCCGCTATTGTTGCTCGGCGTCCAGAATGCCGCGCAAGGTGCGCGCGAGTTCGGCGCGGCGATAGGGCTTCGACAGCAGGCGCAGCCCGGCGGGAATGTCCCCTTCGCCGGCGATACGCGCCTCCGGAAAGCCCGAGGTCAGCAGCACCTTGAGGCCGGGCCAGCGCGCGGTCGCGACCCGCGCCAGCTCGATGCCGTTCATGTCGCCCGCCATCACCACGTCGCTGAACAGCAGCGTCACCTTGGCGGTGTCCAGTATCTCCAGCGCGGCGGCGGCGGCATTCGCCTCCAGCACGCGATAGCCAAGCTCAGTCAATTGCCGCAATACGACCTTGCGCATCGCGATATTGTCCTCGACCACGAGAATGGTCTCGGTGCCGCCGACCGCCGGCGCGACGAGGCGCGTGCGCTCGCCCTCCGCGACGTCGCCCCGGTCGCGCGGCAAATAGAGGCGGAAGGTGGTGCCGACGCCGGGCTCGCTGTAGACGTTGAGATGCCCGCCCGATTGCTTGACGAAGCCGAACACCATGCTGAGGCCCAACCCGGTGCCCTTGCCGGGGTCCTTGGTGGTGAAGAACGGCTCGAAGATGCGGCTCATCAGCTCAGGCGCGATGCCGTCGCCGGTATCGGTAACCTCGATCAACGCATAGTCCCCGGCCTCGACATCGGTATGCATCGAGGCGTAATCGGCATCGAGCTCGCGATTGACCGTGGTGATCGTCAGGCTGCCGCCTTTCGGCATCGCGTCGCGCGCATTGGTCGCCAGATTGACGAGGCTCGCCTCCAGCTGCGTCGAGTCGATCCGCACCGGCCAGATATCCTCGCCCAGATCGACCACGATCGGTATTTCCTCGCCCAGCGTGCGCGTCAGAATGCCGACCGTGCCGGCGACCAGCGCGTTGACCTCGACGCGCTGGGGCTTCAATTGCTGGCGCCGGGCAAAGGCGAGCAACCGCTTGATCAGATCGGCCCCCAGCACGGCGGCATCGATGGCGCCCGACGCCAGCGCGTCATCTTCGTCATTGAGCCGCCCGCCCAGGCGCAGCATGTCGAGGCTGCCGATCACCACGCCGAGAATATTGTTAAAATCATGCGCCATGCCGCCGGTAAGCTGGCCGATCGCGTCCATGCGCTGGGCTTGGCGCAAGCGCTGTTCGGTGGCCTTGCGCTCGGTGATGTCGCGCCCGATGAAGAAATGCCGCTGTTCCTGGTCGGACCACACGCCGGTCCAGACCAACGGCACCACGGCGCCGCTGCGATGGACATAGCGGCACTCGAAATTGCGGGTCTCACCGCCGCGCCGCGCCTTGCGCATCTCCTCGCGCGTGTGCGCCAGATCGTCGGAAAAGAGGAATTCGCGCGCGCTTTGGCCGGACATTTCGGCCGGCTCATACCCCAGAATGACCCGCGCACTGGGGCTGACCCGGGTGATGGTGCCGCGCTTATCGACCACCATGATCAGATCGAGCGAGGTATCGAAGATGCGTTGGTTCAGCGCGTCGATATGCGCCTGGACCCGCTCCCCCACAAAAGGTCCGGTGGGCTCGCCGCTCGGCTGTTGCAGTCCTTGTTCCGACATGCTCCCCAAACCCCGTGATCCCCGGCGGATGATCCGCCCGCGCCGCGCCGGAAGGCAACCGGAAATTGAACCCGGCCGCGTTCAGCCGCGGTCGCGCATGAGGCGGGCCTTGTCGCGCTGCCAATCGCGCGCCTTTTCGGCCTCGCGCTTGTCGGATTTGCGCTTGCCCTTGGCGAGACCGAGCGACAGTTTGGCGATGCCGCGCGGGTTGAAGTAGATCGCCAGCGGAATGAGGGTCATGCCCTCGCGCGTCACCCGGCCAAGCAATTTGTTGATCTCGCGCCGGCGCATCAGCAGGCGCCGCGCGCGCTTTGGCTCGTGGTTGAAGCGCGCGGCCGGATATTCCGGGATGTTAGCGTTGAAGAGAAAAATCTCGCCATCCTTGTCGCCGGCATAGGCCTCGACGATGCTGGCGTGGCCCTGGCGCAGGACCTTGACCTCGCTGCCATGCAGGACGATGCCGGCCTCGAACGTATCCTCGATCAGGTAATCGTGACGCGCTCGCCGGTTTTGCGCGACATATTTTTCCGTCCCGCGCAGCGCCATCATCGATCAGTTCAGCAGGCCCGCGCCGGTCATCGCCTGGCGCACCACGGTCTGTGCATGTTCGCTCGCCGGCACGATCGGCAGCCGGACATCGGCGCTGGCCTTGCCCAACAGGGAAGCGCCGAATTTCACTGGCGCCGGGCTGGCCTCGATGAACAGGGCGTCATGCAGCGCGACGAGTCGGCTGTTGATCGCCTGCGCCCGCTTGACGTCGCCCTGGCGCCAGGCGGCGTGCATCTGCGCGCATTGGCGCGGCGCGATGTTGGCGGTGACGGAAATGCAGCCGGTGCCGGTTTGCGCGAGATAGGCCAGCGCGGTGGCATCGTCGCCAGACAGCATGATGAAATCGTCGCCCGTGGCCGCGCGCTGGCGGGGGGTGCGCGCCAACTCGGTGCAATCCTTTACCCCGACGATGTTCGGCAGCTTGGCCAGCCGCGCCATGGTCGCGACGCTCATATCGACCACGCTGCGGCCCGGAATATTATAGATGAAGATCGGAATCTCGGCGGAATCGTTGATCGCCTTGAAATGCTGATAGAGGCCCTCCTGGGTCGGCTTATTGTAATAGGGCGTCACCACCAGCACCGCGTCGGCGCCCGATTTCCGCGCATGCTGGGCCAGCGAAATGGCCTCTTGTGTCGAGTTCGAGCCGGCGCCCGCGATGACCGGAACCCGGCCCTTCGCGACTTCGATACAGAGATCGACCACCCGGCGATGTTCTTCGTGGCTGAGGGTGGGCGATTCGCCGGTAGTCCCGCAGGGCACGACCACTTCGGTGCCTTCCTTGATCTGCCAATCGACGAACGCCTGGAAGACTTTTTCGTCCACCGCCCCATCGCGGAACGGCGTGATCAGCGCGGTCATGGAGCCCTGAAACATCTGATATCTCCAATGATTTTCCGGCACGGCACCGATCTGCCGCGCGGGCGACGATACAGTCTCGTTCCGATTCCGGCAACCGCCCGCGCGGCGCGGCCATGACGCCGGCATTGTCATAAGGAGATGAGCCGTTACAATGCCGCATTCACCATTTTGGGAATCGGCTTGCATTGAAGAACTCGATTCGATCGCTCCTCTTTGGGCTGGCGGCGGCGGTCAGCCTCGTCGCCACCGCCCATGCCGAACTGAGCGACAATGACCGGACGCTCTATCGCCAGGCCTTTGTCGCGGCGCAGGCCAATCAATGGGATCAGGTCTCGTCGCTGACCAAAGGCGCCAGCGACCAGTTTCCCGCCAAGCTGCTGCTGTGGGTCGAGCTGATGCGGGGCGGGCCGCGGGTCCAATTCGACCAGATTCGCGATTTCCTGGTGCGCAATCCGACCTGGCCCGGCCAGACGACGCTGCGCCGTCACGCCGAGCAGATGCTGAAAGAGCAAAGCGACGCGACCGCCGCCGCATGGTTCGCGCTGTTCCCGCC